>JAABUY010000855.1_pt1 | contig 46905 bp, 52 predicted proteins | sample 5560271 | NCBI WGS metagenome assembly JAABUY01 (sample SAMN10711886, study PRJNA513374) | rock metagenome | isolation source: Antarctica rocks | place: Antarctica: Victoria Land, University Valley
CCCCCCAACGACCTCAAACCCCGCGCCCTCCACCCCCGCCCCCGCACCGAAACCCAAACCCACATCTGCCACAAAATAGCCGGCTTCCTCTTCCCCGCCCTGAGCAGCACCATGGCAGCCACGCAAGAAATCCTGCTGCAGCCCGGCAAAGAATACGTCTTCAGCATCGCGGCCGACGTCGCGGTGCAAGGCATCGTGGCGTGGGCGTGGGTGGAGGGGATTCACACGCCGGGCGGGAGGGTCAGGTTTATGGGGGTGGCGCATCCGGGCCAGAATGCGGGGACGTTGGTGTTGGGTGCGGTGCAGGTGGCGGTTAGGGTTTTCTTTTTGGTGAGTTTTGGGGGGGGAGGGGCGGGGGGGGAGGTGGGGTTGTTTGCTTTGGGGGGGGGTTGATTGGGGGTGGTTGGGAGGCGTTGGAAAAAAGCTGGGGGGGGGGTTGGGGGTGAGGAGGGGGAGAGAGGGGGGGGGGTGGGAGAGATGGGGTGGATGGGAGAGATGGGGGTTTGGCTGGCTGGCCTTGGGAGAGGGGGACGGGGTGGGGGCGATTCGAGGCTTGTTCGAGCTGCGTTCCGAGCTCGTCTGTGTCCGTCAATGTGTCTGCGGATGCGCCATCTCTGCTCCCGGACACGCGACGGACTGTACTATAGCGAAAGCATCCATGGTCGTCACAAAAACAACAAGACCAACCACCACAACCAGCACAGGGCGCCGTCTAACCAATTTTTCGCGCCCGCAACCATTCCGCCAGTCACGAGTCTCCTCGCGTATCCGTGCCGCTACAAATCACGCGCTTCGGCTCTCCTCCCTTCGTCCCTCCCTGCCCATCCAACCCAACCTCGAACCCTCCCTTTCCGTCCTCGTCGTCGTCACTCGTCCGGAAATCGTCAACCAACCACGTCCTCATCCTCGTCCTCATCCTTCGGCACCCCGCCTTTTCCCCAGACAGACGACTCTTTCTCACTTTCCGACCTCTCGCCCCGCCTCCTCTTCTCCCTCCTACTACTCCTCCTTCTCGTTCCGACCGACGCACCATAACCCCATCTTCCTCGGCCCGACTGACTGACTACCCACCTCTACCCAAATCAACCCGCAACCGGAACCGCAACCGCGACCGCGACCGCAACCCGCATGCCGCAACCCGCATGCCGCAACACTCGCGTCGCAGCAGACAGCACAGCGCAGCACGGGTGCACCACAATACTGCATTGATGCCTCACTCCTGCATTAGATGACGGTTCATTGTAGAGTAAGGACGACGACGGTGAACATGCTTACGGTTGAGGTGGCAACCGATGGCTTCGCGGGAGGTCTTTCTGTTAGGGGTTCAGGGCACGGCACGGCACGGTTGGTTGGTTGTTCGGAGTGGGGAGATTGATTGCGAGCAAAGATACGGGATGTTAGAAATAAGGAGGTCGGATACCGATATGTCAGGGGTATTGGTTAGGAAGGTGTTGACGTTGTTGTAGACGTGGTGGGAGAGTATAGATTGGGGTATTAGGAACATTACGATGTCGGCTGCGGTACAAACACAGTGTAGAAAGAGCCGGTGGGGTGATAGAATGCAAAAGAGACAAGGTCCCATATCGCGATAGTACGAATGGTCCGGTCTTCCAGCCTGGAGTACCGTACCGTACAAAGCCGGGAGCTCCGCCCCCCTTTTCCGACTCACGATCAAGGAAGACCCCGTCCCGAATTGACCGCCTTCTGAAGCTGCGACGTATTCGGACGGTTTTCTGCCAGGACGCTCCGTCAGTCTATGTCTTCCCATTCAAACACTTCACCAAAACAGCACGAGACGATGAAAAGGGACACGTACCGGCATATCTCTCATAACTATCCAAATACAACTCCTCCTCGGACGTCGTCGCCCTGACCGCCTCGTCATTCTCGACCGCCTCCAACCACGCCCCCCAGCGACTGCCGAGCTCCGGGTCGGGCCAGCCACGGTAGGGCTTCAGGACGCGCGAGAGGCGGAGCATCCAGGGGGCGAACTGGACGTCGACGAAAGAGATGTGCGGACCGAGGAAGAAGGGCCCGTGCGGGTGCGAGGCGTCGACGATCTTGGAGATTTCGGACTTCAGTTCTTCGGCGTGCTCGATCTGTTTGTCGAGCTCTTGGGCTTGCAGGTAGCGGTAGAAGGTCGGGACGATGTTGCGGTTGAGCTGTTGGTGTGAGCTTGTGAGCTTGTTTGTTCTTGAACGTGGGGGGGGGAGTAACTGACGTGGTCGGACCATAGCCGGCAATGTGCTCTCCCCTGGGCGTCGTTCGGTGGTAGAAGAGGAGCTCCGGTGTCGAGATCTTCGAGCTGTATGATTATGAGTCAGTAGCTTGTATCCGCATACGGGGTCGTATACGCACGTATTCCATCAACACGGTACTCTCGTAACAGCCCCAATCGCCATGGCGCAAAGCAGGGACTAATCCACGAGGGTTGACCTCGAGAAGTGCCTCCGGTTTCTTATATGGATCTACCTCGATATATTGGTAGTTCAGCCCCTTTACTTCGAGCGCAATCCACACTCGCTGCACAAAGGGACTGCAAAGGATATATTAGCGATAAGATAAGATAGATTGCGATAACAGATCGTTTGACGTCAGATTGTTTGACCCACCAGAAGCAGCTGCCGAACAGCTTCAACTCATTCTCCTTTGACCGTTTCTTGACAGTGGTCAATGCCTGTCCGGTCGCTTTCTTGTGATAGGTTTTCTGTCCGTTTTTGTTCTTGTCAGACATGGTAACCAATGACCGTTTGGGATGAAGAATTGCTCCTCTGAACGAGCTACTTCGAATACCACGGAGTTCAGACTTGAGCCGAAAACAGAAGGAGCTTCCGAGTCCCCGATTCAGATAGGAAATTGATAAAGTGCGCTGGAAGATACAACATAAAATTGTAGCGTTCACAAATGTTGGAGATGTTTTGAAGTCAGAAGCAGGTGGGGAGCTTAGGGACGCATATAAGCAACGTCTCAAGACTGGATCAAAGGTAGCGCTGCGGCACTCACCCACCGATACCCGGGAAGGGTTGCGGTGGATTTGTGGAAGCCGACAGCGAATCCTTAAGGTTGGTAGTCTATCACTGACATCGATGACGTAGCGCAAACATAGGCCGTTGATCTTCCTCGCTTATGAAACTGCCTTCTCTCCGACACATTTTAGACCCCGCTTACCTGAATCTTCTTCCTATCCTTTTCCTCCTTGACCATATGCCGTTGCACACTATTTCTCTTCACTCGGTCGCTCTCCTCTAACGTGTGCTTGTGTGGTCCAGCGACACCATCACCTTTTCCATTTCCGCCGTTGCCATTGACCCGTTGTATCGTATAGTACCGTTGACCTGCCACACCAACATGACTCATTGGAAGACCAATGCTTGGTGTCAACAGTCCAAATGTTTGTGACTGGGACTCCTGCAACGCTGTCCCTCCAGGTTGACCTGGCGCAAAGAAGTTGTTGGTATTGTTGACATCACCAGGTCGTGATCCGCCTGATGATCCAAGTTCTTGCGCCATCATCGCACCTGGGAAATATTCCGTGATCTTGATCTTCACGTCACACAGATCGCGCTGACGAGCGGTCCGCTTACGCTTCTTCTTAGTCGGATCTTCCGACTTGGGCGTACCGGGAGGTCGGCCTTTCAGGCGGCAGTCCCAGTAATGCGAAACAAAAGGCTTGCGCTTGTACCGCTGTGTGGATCGATGCGAATAAATATTGTCGACATGAGGAAAGTACACCTGAAATCTATACGGGTGGTAGGGCACGTTAGCAGGCCCCATCCAAGCCAGGGTCAGAACTTACTCCTCTTCCGTAAGAGTGATTGTCTCGTTCACGTGGAACAGCTTCTCCCTCCATTCGTCAAGATTCGGAGGATGTGGGACAACCTTGAGGTCACGGAAGTGTCCATCACTTTTCCCACCGCCGTGTTCAGGTGTCTGGAAGAATTCTTGCTCTTGCTGCAGCTGACCCATGGAGCTGCGCTGTGATTGCAGCTGACCTGTCAAAGAAGCTTGCGGCGTGAGTACTCCAAATTGACCGCCAAAATGATGTTGGAAAGTATGCGATGGACGGTGTTGCGGAGTCTGTGGTTGACCATTCGCGTGCGCCGAGTAATGTCGAGGGTGATTACTGTGCTCGAATGCATGGGTCGACTGCGCATTGTTGGCATGTGAAGGTCCTCCTAAATCATGTTGGAAATGCTGTGACATTGCATCTTGATCTGCAGTGTCGAAGCCATGTATCTCCGAGCCAATCTGAGCTGGCAGAGTAGGAATATCATGATGCGCCTGTGGATGGTGGAGAGCTTGCAGTGCGGCAGGTTGCAGATTCCTGAGTGTGGAGGGAAGTTGCTGTTGAAGAGCGACCTCCGACCTTTCCATGTCTTGTATATATGTATCGCGACCGACTACCGATAACGCGGCGTTGAAGCGGCGTGAGGTTGGTGATGGAAAAGCAGCGACGTTGCTTTGCCGATCTTTTTGTGGGGCGCGGAAATAAGGTATAGTACTAGTTGAGCCTCATTTTCGCTAGAGTTTTCTAGGCCTAGGGGCATCTACTTTCGCCTTACCCGCACGGTCACCTGGTAGGTATGGTATTGTAGCTCAGAGGCACTTTCAATAATACTTCATGTGTGCAGGGCTGAGGTTTCGTAGCTTTGAAATGCATCACCCAGCAAACTGCTCCCACTGCTCTAACCCTGAATGGCAACGAATCTAACACTTCCAGACATTGCGCCTCAACACCGCTTGTGCCTCAGTCCACGACAAAGATGCCTCAGAACCGACACGTCCTCAGCGCATCCACAAGCAATTCACTGCTGCACCTCGCCCGGCAGAAGATTGCTTTTCACAGCGAACATCTTCCCACTGACGCTTGCAGTATATCCATCTACCTGCCTGGCATATTGCTCCACCTGTCTGGAATTCAGTAACACCTCCAGTCGACTGGGTTCCTGCGGCAGCTTGAAAAGCCTCGTCCACTCATCCTCCGGAAGGGGCGTTTGCTTGGCAGCTACTCTAGCCGCATTCTCTGCTTTCCTCTTCTGCTGCCAGGTGGTGATCTTGGTTTGCTCGCGTCCCAGCTGGCGTTGATAGTACTGGTGGTTGTTTAGTTCCGTGTGATGTGTTTCTATGCTGTCAAGGAGCAGGTCGCAGGTCTTCTCGAGGAAAGGATCAATCGAGAGGTCAAGTGCGTCAAAGTTAGGATAGAGCGGCGCGTGGGGCGTATTCGGGTCTTTCGACAAGGCTGCAAGATTTGAGGGGAAATTGAGCTCTTCGGATGGTGGCGGTGCAGGTAATTGATGGAGGAACGACGTAAGGAGATGGGAGTTGTGAATCGTTAGGGGGAGCTCGATTAGGATATCTTGGTATCTCAAATTGCTCTTCTGCAGGCTGTTCAGAAAGTTAGCGCTGCTGGTGATGTTCCCATGCACAGTCAATCTTACCTCTCAGTGGTGAATTTGCTCTCCTTATACGCTGCCATGAAAGCAGTAGAGAGCCTGAAAGCTCTTAAGCTCAAACTGCCCTGCGAGCTTCGGCTAACATCGTGTACGATCGCCACTGTCCGCTCGTTCAGCTCCTTCTGGTAGTAGTATTGGTTTTCGATCATATTCGCGTTGACAAAGTTGCCCATGTTCGCACTCGTGTACCAGCCGACATTATTGGCATCGACATTGACTTCGCGGAGGTTTCTGATCATTTCGGCTTGATAGGTTGTATTGGCTTTCGCTCTGGGAGCAGCAGCTGCATAATTCGAGGCGGCATTGTTATCATGATAGGAGTCCGTCGCAGGTAGGTCGACTGTCGGGAAAGGAAATGTGTTGGTAACTTGAAGAGTACCATTTACATCCATGCCAACTAAGGAGCCTGTCGCCACGGTCGGAAAAGCTTGGGAGCAGTGCTTGATGATCTTCATAACCACCTGCAGACAAGTCAGTCGAGATTCTTTCGCCGCTAGGGAAGCCCTACCAATGCTTCAACTTGCACCGACTTGAGTGGCGCGTCTTTACTGAGAAATGTCAGTGCCGAGCATCCTGAGAAGTAAGATGCGTCCTTACAGTAGAGAGTCCGCCATTCTGGAACTTCGTACCCAAATTGGGTTGCCTTGCGTTTGGAATTCGAGGAGCTCAAACTTTGAGTTGCTCTTGTTTGTGCGCCGCATCTTGAGCTGATTAACGCTAGCCGTGTCAGGATAGGGTGCCAAGAAATCGAAGATCCTCCGAAAGATTCGAGACTCACTATCAACTTTTTTATGTAGACCTGGACAGCAGGCTGGTGTCACTACTGGGAGATCGGCTTTCCGAGATGGCCAATGAACTATCGTACGTTGAGCTGATGTAGGACTGGGAATAATGTGGACAGGTCAATGAAAGGGCACCTCCCATATGTGATTTTCATTCACTCGATGCGTGCAAGAATATGAGATATCATTGCAAGTACATGAATGGGTACTATTATTCGCACAGGTAAAGACAGCTCCTGTTTGATCTCACTTCCTTGTCAGAGCCTTTCTTTGGGGACTTGGGTATCTTGACGGACTACAGCACTGTCTTACAAGCAGGAAATCAATCAGCTCAATGACTCTCTTTTCGATCCTAAGATGAAACACCGGGAAAAGAAAGATGGGATAATCCCCGCATCCATTACATACAACCAAGCTTGATGAGAAGTTTACGGATTACGACAAGATTAGGTCCTCCTGAGTGCTCCTCACAACCGTGATACCCCCTTCGACCCTCGTGGATCTGAGTCTTCCGACTTTCCTTCTCGCGGTGAACCTCAGTCAAAGTCCTTTGAGTGAAGAACGTGACACAGTCTTCGCTCGTCACCTTAGCAATTCGATGGCACACCTCGCCGAAGCAGCTTCGCATAGTCAGGGGCTCGAGGTGCGCCGAAAGCTAGTGTGGTGGAACCTTGACCCTGTTCGCGCTCTCGCTGCGTTGGCCTTCGTCATTCAGCGGTTCTGTAGAACCATTTGTCGAATTTTAGGCAACTATCCGCCTCACTGCTCACAGCAGAGCATTCGCTGACCCGGGAGTCTCGGCTTTTGATGTGGAAGCAGAATCCCTCTTGGGACGAGTCCTCGTCAGGCCCACATGAGAACGAAATCCTTGAGGGTTGTAACTCGGTCTGGAGCGTTGAATATCTGTTTTGCCTTATTGCTGCTATCCGAATCTTCGAGTCTTTTGTCAAACGAAATATTGCAAAGGATTGGCTGAGCGAGTTTTACAAGAGTGGAGCCACCAAAGCCTTCGGTATCAGTAGATACATTGTATGAAGCCTCAGCAGATATCCACTTGGCGTTCGGGAATCCGCAGGTGACCACCCTCAATTCGCCAGGCGTCTTCGTCTTTGAGGCTTGTACGTCTGCGATCGAGATCTTATGCTCTTGTAGATCGGTATCCTCAGGCCGCCGACGGAATCCAAGAAGTTATCGCTAACACTCTTATAGCCACTAACGATTTTGACAGGTAGTCGAGAAGACTCAAGGCGGTCATGGATGGGATAGAAAGAACAGGCAAGGGAGGGTGTATTCTGGCGCTCGCCCAGCCCTGCATTTTGATCATTTTGAGATAGTTGACAGACACGATCGGTCTTGTATCAATCTCATCTGAATAGAAATGGACAAAAAATCATATATCCCTGAGATCCCTCTCTCGTTGTCAGGGCACCTTCATGTTGATGTTCGGGCTATACGTAGAGTATTTCGTACAACGAAGGGCTGGTGCGTCGACTAAGTACTAACAACCTGACTGGATACAATAAATATCGGAGCGAGGAAACTGGTGTTGAGGCATCTAAACTCATCACTGTAGAAAGTGTAAGATGAGTATCAGTTCGGAGAGTTTGACTCTGTTTCGACGCCAATACTCTGCTTGGATACACTGACAATTCCGGATAGTTACTGTAAATCAGTGTAAACATGGTGTTCCCGCTTATGGTTCACCCGGACAGGTACTCTTGGGGAACGGTAGGGCAATCGCATCTGAATATTGATCTTCAAATGTCTGCCGACGAGGAAACCCACTACCCTGTATTCATGAAAGATGTCAAATATGCAAACAAGGCGGCTTTGCAAACTGTCGATATATGCCTGCCAAGACCTATCACTCGTCATAACTCGTCCAAGTTGTGGGTAATGTATGAGCTTCGCTCCCAATCACTTAGAATTCCTATAAACAACTAACAGTTACACCAGTTATATTCACGGTGGAGCATGGAGAGATCCGAACATATCCTCCAAATCGTTTGACCAAGCTCTACATCTCCTTTTAGATCATCCATATAACGACTGTATCGCGGGCTTTGCCTCAATCAACTACCGCTTGTCACCCTACCCTTCGCACCCAACTTGTCCGAGCTCACCCAGCGATGGCTCGCGCAATGCACAGCATCCTGATCATATCGAGGACGTGCTAAGTGCACTAACCCTTTTACAAGTGGAATATGGATTTGAGGAAAGATACTTGTTAGTCGGCCACAGCTGCGGCGCCACGCTTGCTTTTCAGGTAACGATGGCAAAATGGCACGCTCGAGGATCCGCACCCGTGACCATGCCCCGAGGCGTCTTGGGACTGGAGGGTATTTATGATCTTGTTGCTCTGAGGGACTCTCACAAGGATATCCCGGTGTATCAAGAAATCATTGAGAACGCCTTCGGTAATGAGAAACATTGGGACAGCGCTTCTCCTACGTCTACCGACTTCAGTAAGAGCTGGACCAATGGAAAGCTGGCAGTGCTGGCACACTCTGTCAACGATGAGCTTGTCGATCAAGACCAGCTTGACCGCATGGCCGCGAGACTCAAAGACTGTACTGGCTCTGGTCGGAGAGACCTCGTCCTTGCTCTCAAGGGCAAGCATGATGATGTATGGCGTCAGGGATGGGAGCTGGCACAGAGTATCGTGACGGCGTTGCAGCATCTTCTGAGTGGGAACAGTTAGTCCCATGATCTACTTCATCCATTGAAGATTCACTGGTCCTCGACGTCAAGGTCTCAAGCCCAAGACATCATTGGAAGAGTAAAACAGTTGCGATGGGATTCCTAGACAACATGACCCTCTATAGTTCTGTTCGCTGCGATCACATCGTCCGTCTCTTCGACAGATGTACCAATGGTTTTGGCAGTAAGGGCCGGTGTTTTACAGGTCCAATGTCCGAAGGCCTTAGTCCCTGCTAGAAGCATTGTCTTTGCTTCTTCTGTCCGGTCATTACGCTAGAGGCCATGATCAAACGTCGACTTTCTGATGGCGCTGTGTTCGACCACGCCACTACTTGGCTTAAGAAGCTGTGAGCAAAACTGGTGGGCGATATGGTCGCCGAAGGTATCGCTGTTGTCATCGTTGACTTCTTGGATTGGCAAGATTGTGGAACACCGAACTGCAGAAAGGGGCGACCGAATCGGTCTATCTATGGTTCATTCCACTTGAAAATGCCTACAATCTCCTCTCGTACGAACTTCCGCAGTCATCGGTACCGCATGCCGTAAGTAAAAAGTTGGACACAGCATGACGACGTGTGTACCACCGCATACCTACTTCAGAAGACAAGTCACCCAACGTCTACGTCTAGTACACACAAACTGAAGCTCCTCGGTCCGAACCCATGTTCCGAGGTAGCAAAGCATGGCCTCGGTGACTGGTCCAACGTTGTTCAAGAGGCGGTTTCAAAGACCCTGCCACAACGGCTTTCGGCACTGTGGTGTGACCATACTGAATGGTTCTTAGATAGCTGGACCGGAGGACAGACAGATGACGCGGCTACATGAAGCCTTCCTGCGCATCTTGACAGTGCGGTGCCACTGAGAGGCTTGATGATAAGCATGTACCCGTGACTCTGTGATTTGCGAGCACAATGGCCTGAGGCGAGCCCTATTCTTCGGGCAAACCCGAAGGATCGACAAGCTTGACCTCCGCCCCCGCATAGGCAGGTCGTGAGTAGCCCATCAGAGATCGAGTGGTCTAGAGGCAGTGCTCACGTCGTTATCCAGTCTTCGCCACGTTACATAGCCCTTCGATGAAGCTATTAAGGCGGTAGGTAGCTTACTCGGCCATCCTCCCTATCAGTTGCACCTTCTCTGATTATTTTGATAAAGCATTACACAATTGAAGAGGGCCTAGTTAGGGCTGTGGCCCCATGTTCGGCGCCAAGAACATTGAATGTTGTTTCTACTACCTAGGTCAGGTCAGATGCTAAAGAGGTACTAGGGTAGGGCACATTGATCAAGTTTCCCATCATCTTCATCTCCAGCTTCGAGGGCATTGACCTGCCGAAGTGACAAAGACTACCTACTATGGTATAGCTCCGGATCTCACGTCTATCACTTCCAATTGATAAGCTCCCAATTGGTGTAGACGATGCAGTTGTGGCATCTGCGAAGAACTTGTGTAATGCTGTACGGAGCACGAAGGAAACAATGCAGACCACACAAAGCCAGAACATATATATATTGAGATCAGCGGCGAAGACAATCAGGGGAATATCGTTTGAGCAGCGATTTGAGACCCCACTGAGTGTGATTGTCGGGAGAAGCTTTCTGTGGAAAACATGCATAGGGCTGAGTTCATACATAGAGTATCGTTTTGGTGATGAGATGAGCCACAACGGCATCCGTTATTTACGACCGGGGACCGTTACGCTGCATCTCCTTGCTGTACTGGTAAAGGGTACTCCTACCCTATACGAGCATACTAGACACACAGCACGCGGTCCAACCAAGAAACCTGGAACCTTGTCGGACGCATCGCGCATTTCGCTACATGCCGAAACGTTACACCAGAGTCTTGTCCCGCCGTCGAGTCGCTAAGTACGAAGTACCCGGGGCTCCTGTTCGATTCTGGCTTCTTCTCCTTCCCCTCCTTCCACCGAAACCACTATGCCTCGTTGCCACCAACTGCTCAGCGACGATGAGACGCTGGTGGGCCAAGCCACAACCTTCTTTTCCCCCAGTCAGCGGGCACAGAACAGCCCGCATGCATGGAAGCATGCCTTTCTGTCTGCTGGGTACTGCGCTGTACAGCTTGTGCCAGGTGGAAGGGTCCTTATTAAGGCATCACGGCTCACATACATAGCCCCAAAACAACTGCTTACGACCGTTGGCGCTGTAACGTCCGTACTTGAGAGGTATTTGTATAATGCTGGGTGGCCGAGTCAAGCATGCCATCTCTGCCGGTTGCACAATCGTGTAAATGCGCTTGGCTCGACTCTGACCGGTTTTCTTGTCTAACCGTCCACTCATTTCCTTCCCATCCCGTTTTCGATCTTCGCCAAAAAGTCATTTCTTCCTTTTCGTTTTCGAATGTTCTTTTCGCTAGTTTAGCCGACTTCTCTCCACCAAATGTACGAAGTACCTTAGGTAGGTAGATCTGCCTTCTAGCGACGGTGGCGCCGAAACCATCGACGGTACAGTGAGGCAACGCAGTAAGTTGTACAGTAACCCAGAGCACAGCGCAGCGCAGCGCAAAGCTAAAAGCAGCCGGCGAGACTCCCACACTAAAAGTCAGCCCAATTCTCTTTCTCCTTAAAGTCGAGTGATTAATATTATTAGTTATTACGTTTGTATCACACAATAATAATGATATTATTATTATCATTTTCAAATTAATATTGTCATGATTACCTATAGCATTCCGTTAATTACTGACTTGAGTATTATATCGCATTCCTCTCGCCTAACTGTATTCGCCCGCTTTCTCCTCGCCTCGCCTCGCCTCGTCTCGTCTCCATCCTTCCCTCGGTCGGGTGTTCTCGCTACAACGACGACTACAAAGCTTCTATTTCTCGATTCTCTTTTTCGCGACTCTCGCTCGCTTCGGTACCTGTACCTAAGGTAGCTCGCTCTGCTCGTTACTCGGCGCCGCCGCAGCCCCGTAATTGAAGTCGAACAATTATATTCGGTTCGGAGAGGTGATGGTGGATCGTTCCCCACAGCTATCGACGTTGTTGCAGGATCAAGTGAATAGCTTTACTGCTGAACATTACATGTCTCAGAGTCACGCCTCACCTCATCAAACACATCTCGAACCTCCAAACTCGACGGCATCAACACCGTCACCGCCATATCCCCAATACGCCCAACCGGCGATGTCGCAGCAGAACAACAATCAGTCTCGTCAAGCCACCTCCTATCCATCGCCCCATTCATACCCGTCTCCCTCGATGTCGGCCTACGCCTATCCACCACCAAACCAGACACAGGCTGTTGAACCGTACCGGGCCTCTCCCACAGGCTCACACGTGTCTCTGCCTTCACTCAATCTGCCTCCAATCCGATCGATAGATCCAAGACAACAGCAACAACAGCAGCAGCAACCGCAGCCACAAGCACAACAACTGCAACAGACACAACAGCCACTGCCGCAACAGGTGGGACAGGCACCGATAGGCTCACCACTACCACCTCCGGTCGCGCAGATGAGCCAATATTATCACAACCAAGGGCAATCATTACCACCACCACAGCACGCCAACGTAACCTCCTCTCCTCATAACCCGGCCATGCGGTACCCTCTGCCCGCAGATGGACGAATAATGTCAGGCGGGAGGCATAAGAAGGAGATCAAGCGAAGGACTAAGACAGGATGCTTGACTTGTCGCAAGCGGCGAATCAAGGTATGTATGAAGCAGTACTTCATACCGGTCGCAGTGTCGCCATTTTCATTGTTGGTTTGCGTGTAGTTGTTGAGTGAATCAATTTACCGAGATCTCGTCTTTTGCGATCGGTTAATTCGCGGCTCAAGCGAGTTGTCGCCGCGTCCTTTCGCGTTGATTCCTCGCATTGAGGTTGACGAAATTCCACCCAAATATTGACCCGAATAAGTTTCTTTGATACTTGTGCTGATATCTTGCCTCACGTCTTTCTAGTGCGACGAAGCACACCCAGCTTGTCGGAACTGTCAGAAGAGCAAACGTGAATGCCTGGGTTACGATCCAATTTTCAAAACACAACCAGGTCCAGCAGCGATCCAGCCGGCACCTAGCTCGGCAACGTCAATGCAAGCTACCCCCACCAACTCTTCCCCATATCCTCCTCCACCTCAAGGCTACATGCCAGCAGCAAGTCAGGGATACGCGCCAGCTCTCTCGACCGGGGCAAGCTCGCCAGGGTCGTCCGTTGGGCCGTACGATTACACCGCCGCGATTGATCCAGCTCTCGAGGGTGCTGGGCCGTCACCAATGCCGGGTCCACCCACTTCGTATGACGGAGCTCAAGGCTTCCGGCCAGACCTGAAAGGGGGTCTGGATGATGCGAGTCCATACTCATCTGGTGCGTCTGAAACACACAATCAAAGAGGTGGCACTACCCCAGCCCAGAACCCTCTCACCCGAACAGAGCCTTTGAACGCTGGCACTGAAGGGATGAGAACGACTCCCGCTTACACGAGTGCTCCAGCAAAGCGGACCAAGATCGATGACCTTCTGCTGATAGGAGGGATCCCACTTCCACCAATAACGCGTTCAACTTCCATTGCTCCTTCCACATATGACGAGATCAAAAACATTTATGCGACTGTATACGCGCCAGCCATCGACAAGTTCTTCGAGACAAGGTGGTTTCAATTACGTGGGCTACCCAGGGTGCTAAGTGATAGCCGGCTGTGCGATCAGTTCGCGTGTTTGGTGGATCGGTTCAACCATCAACGGCTCGACGACCCTCAGGCGACTGCCGTCACTCAGAGCCTGGAAGCTTGTGTTATTTGGGGTTTAATGAACCTCTGTCGCACCTCGGCGGTAAGGAACGGCACGAATGGGCAAGGCAACTTCTATGACGTTCATGATGGGGTCGACGACGCGGTAAAGCGCTTGGACGTATTCGAGCATCTGGTTTCTGGACAGTATATGGATTCGGAGCCTCCATCTTCTGACACTCCTCGAAACGGGTCGGCTTTAGAGGATCAGTTGAAAACTCGAGAACGTGAGTTTTGGCGGCTGATGGGGAAGTTCCTCACCCTAAGGGACGACGAAGCCAGCTCGGCGAAAGAAATCGACGACACTCTAGCACTTTGCCGAAATCTTTTGGATAGCCGGGAAGGACGAGACGTCATGTACTCGATTGCAATTGCTCGACATGTCGGACAACGAATGGCCGAATTCCCTGACAATCTACCGCATCCGGTAGGCAACGATGAGCAAGATGCCAGGACGAAGTTGTTTGTCGCTAAAAAATTCATCGAGGATGAGGCGATGGGCAAGGGAACATCACAAGTCATTCAGAGGCTTTGCGGCATGGCCATGCGGTCCTGGACGTTTGGACGCTAACACACCATACACTCGAACTTGCGTTGCTGTTTGATACCCTCGAACAGTATGCAAAACCCAAAACCTTCACCAATCAACCTCTAGAGATGGCGACTGCAAGCCTTCCCCCTCCGGCCTCCACCCATAATACTTGCATCACTGTACCGGTCCCTTTTCACTACTTTGACCGGGGATGGAAATCACACTTTGCTAATGGAGTTGCACATCACAAATCCTGAATTCAGCATGCTTGCTCCACCAGTGGGCACTCACCTCTAGCCTCACTCAGGAAAATGTACTTTTACCCTCTATCCCTCTCTCTTTACCAGTATCACTACTCTACACGGCATAGCTGGGCACGTCTGGCGTCTCTGCTTCTTGCTTTTCATACCATACAGGTAGCTCGAGTTCGGCCTCAAACGGAATTTTGAGATCACAATATTCGAACGGTAATGCTGCATACGGAATAGACAGTTCATTGTCAGTTTCGAGGTCGTGTATCATCCATTGTACTATGTCGGACGTGCTTGCGAAATACCTGTCAGCCTATCGCGATGACCTGGAGTCTTTGTAGGACTTCCTCAATCTGCCTTCGTCCCAGATCCGCACCTTCCAATCACGGCCCATATTGTGTAAGCTCAAGTTACTGTAGGTAAGATTATCTAAGTAGATGGATCTAGAGAAAGTGTTTGAAGCACTCTCTTTTGAGAAGGTCCCTTTCAAACGTGCCACGCCGCACCTTCTGTATTTAACGACAGCTTAAAGTTTAGCACCCATTGTCGCACATCCGGGAGTAGCACATCGTTTACAAACACGACAAGGTACCAGACATGACTCTCGAAGACTTCGAGAAAACTCTGGCCCAGGATAAAGGAGTGGCAAAGAACAGCGGGGAAGGTGATGGAGTAGGCGTTAGGAGGAAACGAGGGCACCATCATCACCACCACCATCACCGTCCAAAGCGGCGTCATCACGACGAACGCGATGATGAAGACCAGCATAGGCCCAAACGGAGTAGAGGTTCCAAAGAGGGCGACGAAGAACAGGGGGAACAAGTAACGCGACGGCACGGGCATCGGAAACACAACGCATCTCCGGACTCTGCTAAGAAAGAAGAAGACGAGTGGGTGGAGAAAGGTGCAAGGGCCGCCAGTCAGACCTATGAGAGCAACAGCCAGCCACGAAGAGGCTCCGGCAGTCTGAAGCGCGATGCGTGGATGGAAGCGTCGTCAGCGCTGGACGTCGACTACACGCAAAAGGGCGCGAGGAAGCCCGCGGAACCGACGACGTCCAAGTCCATGCGGCCTGATTTCGAGTTGAAGATCCACGACAACGAACTGAATAAACACCATCTACAGGATCTAGCGGAGGGTAAGGACGTTGCCGATCTAGAGGACGAGCCGGCGCAGCATGAGGTGGACTATACTTTCGGAGATCCCGGTGCGCAATGGCGGATGACGAAGCTGAAGGCCGTTCACAGAGAGGCGGAAGAGAGCGGTCGGGATGTCGACGATGTAGCGTTGGAGCGGTATGGGCATCTACGGGCCTTTGATGATGCGAGGGAGGAGCAGACGGAGCTGGAGAGGCGGGATACGTATGGGCCGGGTTACGTTGGGAAGGAAAGGCCGAGTGGGGAGCTGTTTCAGGAACGGAAGATGGAGTTAGGCTTACGACGAGATACTACGAGAATTGCCGACGCACTAGACGACAAGGAGTTGCCGCAGGGTGAGGTCGTTGTCACGGGTCCGCCGGCTGCCCAGACGGTGCCCCTCGACCAAACGGGCCTCAATCGCTTGAAAGCTCAGATGATGAAGGCTAAGTTGCGAGGTTCGTCCGAGGCGGCACAGCTCGAGGCAGACTACAACATCGCCGTGTCATCATTTGCGAATCGGAAGGAGCCTGAAGTGGTGGTGTTAGGAGCCATGGAGAGCCGAATGCTTGCGGGGAGTCGTAGAGGGGAAGTCAAGGCGGTAGAGAACAGGAGGGGTAGAGAACGGGGCTTGGTGGAAGAGAACGAGGACATGAGTATCGAAGACATGGTGAGGGAAGAGAGGAGGACGAAAGGTCAGGCCGGGGGCGATGGTCAGAGGTTTGCGGAGAGAATTGCCAAGGATGCAAAGTTCGACGTTCGTCTCACGTCTATACCAAGCCCTTGTTACATTACTGATTCGTGACTGATAGAATGACCTCGACTACATGGACGAGAACGCCAATAAGCTGGCCAAGCGTGTCCAGAAGTCCGAGCTCAATCTCAAGAACATGGCGATCGGCGACTTCCAGAAGATGAACAGGATCCTGGATAATTGCCCATTGTGCCATCACGAAGATACCGGCACTTCCCCCATAGCGCCATTCGTATCTTTGGCGACTCGGGTGTACCTGACTCTCCCCACCGAACCTGAAATCAGCGAAGGCGGAGCATGCGTCGTACCAGTTCAACATAGAGTAAACTTGATGGAGTGCGATGAAGACGAATGGGAGGAAATCCGAGTAAGCAAGCCTGTGAGCGACGGGATCATCCACATCATTAATCGGGATTCAGAACTTCATGAAATGCCTGACGCGCATGTACCACGACCAAGGGCGGGATGTCATATTCTACGAAAACGCCTCGCAGCCCCAGCGGAAGAAGCACGCCGCCATGGAGGCGGTTCCGCTGCCCTATAGTTTAGGAGAGACGGCCCCAGCATTCTTCAAAGAAGCGATTCTCTCAGCCGACGAGGAATGGGCACAGCACAAGAAGCTAATCGACACGCTTGCTCGCGCCAAGCAAGGCCTCGGCAAGCTTGCCTTCCGCCGCTCGCTGGTGAAGGAGATGCCCTACTTTCACGTCTGGTTCGAGATTGACGGCGGCCTCGGTCACGTCGTCGAAGACGCCAACCGTTGGCCGAAGGGGGATCTGTTCGCCAGGGAGGTTCTTGGTGGGATGCTGGATGTCGAGCCGGATGTCATTAAGCGGCAGGGAAGATGGCAGAAAGGTGGAGATCGAAGGCTTGATGGGTTTCGGAAGAGGTGGAGGAAGTTTGACTGGACTAAGGTTTTGACCGAAGGATGATCTGCCTGTCGCGGCCAGACGTTTTTCGCTCGGCATCACGTTCACAATAGTACAAGGCGCCTCGGGGACATATTGAACTGCTGGTGATAAACTTGTATATAGCCAGACCCTATCTACAAAGATGCGCCTTCGACGGGTAATTGCCTAAGCGTAAAACGATACCCAACCCTGTTTTATGTCGCGGACACTGAGCACCTCTTTCCTCTAGGCCATATCAAAAACTTGGATTCTAACGATGTCGAGCTCCGACACATCGAAAGGGCGATATGACGGTGAGAAGAGCAATCACTGAACGTTGGTGGTACTTGGTTTCTTCGCATGAGCCTTGCAGGATGCATAACGGCGTGCCTCATCTCTTCCAATCACGTCGTCCCTGGTACGGCCGCCACGCAATGCAGTGACTCCTCGGTTATGCACCGACGCACCCTATCTTTCTAGACCCCCGACGACAACCACAAACTGGGCCTCTGTTGAAAGCAGGATAGAACACGGGGCCCCGAAGGCCGAGCAGAGTGTGGGCGACAACGGGGCCAATAAGGTGGGAATACGAGCTGAGCTTCACAAGCAGCGGATGCATTAGGGAAAGACATCCCAGCCGCGCCCCGTTCCTCGGTCGCTCCCGCACTACGTAAGGGTTTCGAAGTTCAACCCCACGCCGCCGGGTTCCGTCTCCATGCTCTCTGAACCAAGCAGGAAAGGCACAACGGGAAACGGGTTGTGGGTCCAAAGGGGATACCTGGTAAGGTGGGTCAAGGGTGAGGAGGCTACGGAGCAAACATTGGCGGCACGGAAAATTAAGTCGAGGTCATAGCGCTCTTTTTTCCTACCCCCCACCTTCCTTTACGGATGTACTTCATGAAATAGAAATACATACAAGAGCCTTCCCATTCTCTCCGCGCACATCTCTTCGTTCTCTTCCAATCTCCATACCATCTCCTTCAACCCGTCCTGTCGGAACATGGCATCTTCGGCAAAACCCAAGATCCTCCTACTCGGAAGCATAGAAAAGTGAGTCCCCGCACCAAAACCTGCCAAACCCCCACCAATCGAAGCCGCACGGCTCCGATAACGGCATCGTGAGGCGTTGACATTTCGCTCGAAGCAAGTCAGCCCGCGAAGAATGGCAGTCTCTGAGCAGCATTGCCGACTTGGTCGAGACGGGCGCCACGGACCGTAGCGGGTTCATCAAGGAATGTGATGGTGGGAAATATGACGGTGTCGTGGCCGCGTACCGGACATTTCCTTCTGTGAGCATTACCGGGAGGATCGATGAGGATCTGGTCAAACATGTCCCCGAGAGTTTGAGGTTCATCTGTCATAATGGTACGCTTTAATTACTGCTGTTCCTACTGTTCCTACGCTTGAAAAGTCTATGAGGGACCGACGCCCGGCTTGCGCGATGCTTTTCTCGCGCTGCTTTCCTCTCAAATTGAGCTTCTATGTTTGGTCTACTTTGCGTTACAATCGAATCATGCTCGCAAGGTCCTCCAACGCTCGTCCAGAAACGACAGACTCTCCAATCGAGCAATGGCTGAACCCCTTCTTAGGTGCTGGCTATGACCAAGTCGATGTTCCAGCCTGCACGTCCCGCGGTATCCACGTGTCGAACGTTCCCACCGCCGTGGACGACGCGACGGCGGATACGACCATGTTCTTGATCCTCGGTGCCCTACGGAACTACAACTCCACCATGTTCGCGCTGCGGAAGGACGATTGGCGAGGGAATCCGGCTGCGCCTCTGGGTCATGATCCTCAGAACAAAGTGCTCGGAATCCTCGGCATGGGAGGGATCGGGCGGAACTTGAAGAAAAAGGCAGAGGCGTTCGGCATGCACGTTCAGTATCACAACCGCAGCCGGTTGAGCGAGGAATTGAGTGGCGGGGCCAAGTATTGCACCTTTGACGAACTGCTGAGTACTTCCGACGTCATCTCGCTGAATCTGCCCCTTAATGTGAGTCTCCTCGCTCTCGTACGACTGGTATGTCACTCAAACTCGATAGAAAAACACCCGCCACACCATCAGCACCAAGGAATTCGAGAAGATGAAGCCTGGCGTCGTCATCGTCAATACGGCCCGAGGCGCCATCATGGATGAGGACGCTCTTGTGAAAGCGCTCGACAAGGGAACAATCCTGTCTTGCGGTCTGGATGTCTACGAGGAGGAACCGAAGATCCATCCCGGTTTGATCGCCAACCCGCGAGTCATGCTCCTGCCGCATATGGGGACTTGGACCGAAGAGGTAAGTCTTGCAATCACAACACTTAGTCCGGTGGTAAGACCGAGTCGGTCGTGTACTGACGGTGACAGACTCAAGCGAAGATGGAGAAGTGGAATATCAACAACGTCCGATCGGCGATCGAGACGGGAAAGTTGGCGAGTCCGGTGCCGGAGCAGAAGGATATGGCATGACGATTTGGGTCCTAGCACCGGGACGGGGCCTCTCTCGATCTGCCTCGTGCGAGGTGGCTATTTGTTGATGTACCTCTTCCCGGACTCGGTGTACTTGACCCTGGTTGTTCGATAGACAGTCATAGGTAAACAAACGAAAAGTCCTCAGATAAACGTTTCTGCACTTACGCTCGGTTTACAAGCCACCCGTCCCCGCCGTAAGAGCCCGTCTTCCAAGTATCTCCATGCTAACCACTGAGTCCACACCGCTGATCTCTCATCTCTCCCCTTGGTCTCATCATGACGAAGCGGTCAAACGACTGTTCTGTATCGGTGGTATGATCTGCCCATTGTGATCTGATCTCACCTGAAGAAAAGTAAAGTAGGACGTAAAATCTCTTACCTCGATTATCAGCTCATTCTGTACGTATGTCTATTTGGCTCCGTGGCTCTTTTGGAATGTCAATTTCACATGAAAGCCCTCCCTCAACCTCACAATCGGTTATCTCCAAGCCCCGTAGCGAGACCGTCCTCAGCCTTACGCACAGACCAGCAGGTCTAGCGATAACTTAGCTTGAGTAAACATTTGGCCGCTTCGTCTACAACCTCCCAAAAAGTGCAGAGTACTTAACACCCCACCAGCAAATCCCACAGCTCTGAACCCCAGCATCGAAACTCAACCCCAGAACCTCCCACCACCATGGCGACGCCGCCCGTCGCCATTGTCTGCGTCGGCATGGCTGGTAAGCCCCACCCTATGCCCTTTCTACCACCTCCCCCCACGCACCCACACCCAAGAAGCCCGACCAGACACTGACCGACCCGGCCAATTCTCTCACCCTCCAGGCTCCGGCAAAACAACTTTCGTGCAACGGATCAACTCCCACCTCCACGCGCAACGCACGCCGCCCTACGTCATCAACCTCGACCCGGCCGTGACGCGCGTGCCGTTCGGCTGCAACATCGACATCCGCGACTCGATCGACTACCGCGAGGTGATGCGGCAGTACCGGCTCGGCCCCAACGGCGGCATCCTCACCGCCCTCAACCTCTTCGCCACCAAGGTCGACCAGATCGTCGGCTTGCTCGAGAAACGCACCAAGCCGGCGTCGGCAAGTGACTCTTCTTCCGGGAAGACAGGGACGGAGACGGAGAAGGAGACGGACACGAAGACGGCGGAGAAGACGGGGACGACAGGGCCAGAAACGAAACCAGAACCCCCCATCACGCACGTCCTAATCGACACGCCCGGCCAAATCGAAGTCTTCGTCTGGAGCGCCTCGGGCAGCATCCTGCTCGACAGCCTGGCCAGCACGCTCCCCACCGTCCTCGCCTACATCATCGACACGCCGCGCACCGCCTCCACCGCAACCTTCATGAGCAACATGCTGTACGCCATCAGCATCCTCTACAAGACGCGCCTGCCCATGATCCTCGTCTTCAACAAAACCGACGTCCGCCCCGCGACCTTTGCCCGCGCTTGGATGACGGATTTCGAGGCCTTTCAGACCGCGCTCCGGCAGGAGGAACAGGACAACGCCAGTAACGGGGACGGTGGGGGAGGAGGGAGTGGGTATGGGGGCGCGTTGCTGAATAGTATGAGTCTGGTGCTGGAGGAGTTTTATCGCTGTTTGAGCGTGGTGGAGGTTAGTGCGGTGACGGGGGAGGGGGTGGGGGCGTTTTTCGAGGAGGTGGAGGGGAAAAGGGCGGAGTTTGAGAGGGGGTATAGGGTGGAGTTGGAGAGGAGGTGGGGGGAGAGGGAGAGGGGGAGGGGGGAGAGGAGGGAGAGGGAGTTGGGGCGGTTGTTGGGGGATTTGAATGTTAAGGATGGTGACGGGGGCGGTGGTGGTGGTGGGGCGTCGGTGCCGGGGGGGCGGAGGGCCGGGAAGGGGATGGGGAAGGGGAGGGGGAAGGGGAAGCGCGAGCCGGAGACGTTGTCGGATATCGAGTCTTCTTCTGACGATGCGGATCGTCACCATCACGACGACAATGACGGCGAGGATGATGAGGCCGAAGGAGAAGAAGAAATACCTGCTATCCCGATTCCGCGGAAGAGGGCGATGACGATGAGCGCGGCGAGGACGCCGACGGTCTGACGCAGCGGTATCGACGCGCGATGGCTGACGAGAGTGGTGCTGGTGGTGGAGGCGGCGGCGGCGGCGGAGGAGGGAAGACCGAGGAGACGGAGAAATTGGCGCGGTATCTGAAGGCCGGGGGGGTTTGACCCGGTTGCGTCAGATTGCTGCTGGATCGAGTCGTTTGTCCGTGTCGCTGTGATGCATGTTGGGCGTTGTGGGCTGGTTTAGACATGGGACAGATACCTACAACTGCTGTTCGAGAGGCGGCGGGACGTGGAGACTGTACGAATAGGGAGTTGAGGACTTTCGAATGAAGTAAAAGCTTCATAAAAGGAGAAGGAGTCATCTACATCATGCATACGAATCCCTTTCCATACGAGTCAGCCAAGCCATATCGGGGTCTTTCTTCTCGTTCATTAAATTCCGTCAAGCGTACGGCACGTGCGAGCACTATATACATAGATAACTCAAAGTTCGCCACCGGACGGACAGAAGATAAGAGATCCGCCTGGCATTTTCCCTCGCCGTCGTCTCCTCCCCACTTGCCCATCCGATCCAACGACGGAGCACAAGGGCTTGATCGTCTTTTCCCCTCTTCTGTAGCGTGACGGTACGTAAGTAGGTATAGAGAAAGAAAGCGGTGAGAGAGAGAAAAGGCCAGTGAGAAGATGCGGAGAAAACATTTGGAGCAGACATTACCAGATTCTGGACAGAAGCGAAGAAACAACCGACTCGAAGCTCGCCAGGCGCCTAGCAAAATATTGGAGAAAGGGAACGGAAGGGAGCTTGGAAGATTGGGGTGAACGGGTAGATAGCTATCCGAAAAGAGTGCTGAAAAGGAGTGAAAAGAAGATGCGCGTCGCTCAATGCCCGTAGATGCAACAATGCGACTGGAAAAATCGAAGAAGAGTGAAAATATAAAAGAGCAATCGTTCTCCTGGAGGACGGGATCCCGATATTGTCCGTACATAGCGTACTCGTAAGGCGGTTTCAAGAAGGACCCGGACTGGGACCGCCCAGATTCAACCAACTCATGTCCTCATGCACCTCCAGCCTCCCAGGATCCCTCCTCCTCCTCTCATAGTCCTCCACATCCGTAACCGTAACGCCATCACCCCGTCTCGGAAACGGCGTGACCGTCGTTTCCGGCGGCCACCTCGTGACCGCATTGGCACGATCTCTCTCGCGCTCTCTCGCGACGGGGAAGGGGAAACTCGGGATGCGCGTCTCTCGCCCGTGCGAGTTGTCGGTGTAGATGCTGCTGGGCGGTCGCTGTTCGAAGTCGTGCGGGCCGACGGGCGTCCAGGTCGTCTCCTCCTCGTGGATGCTGGACGAGATGCCGGAGGAGAAGGCGTCTTCGCGCTCGTTGAGCGAGGACAAGCTGCTGGATGAACCGTGACGGGTGAGATGTGCGGTCATCCCTTCGCTCAAGGCAAGGCCGGTGCCTCGTGTGTCCGAGGCGGAGTGGCTCAATGTCGGACTGCCCTTGTTGACATGGCCGAGAGGTTGGCCGCCGAAGCTCAGGGGTGGCACTTCGGCGGATCCATGAGGATTGGAGCTCTGGACTCGAGAGTCGCTGTAGTTGGACTCGGAACTCTGACTCTGCGACAGGTACGTCAGTCTGCCAGGCTGCATGTTTACGAGATTCGTCGCGCTGTTGCCCGAGAAATATTTGCTCCATCCTGAGCCGTCGGTCCTTGCAGCCAGTGTCCGGTCAGTACCAGGGCCAAATGGAACAGTCCTTGTGCCGTTTGAGTCTTCTGGCCGGGATACGGGTACAAACGGTCTTTTACCATTGTTGTAACGCATGTTGTCGCTTGTACCTTCCTCGTAAAACAAACCCCTGTTGGGACCGGCTGGCCCGGAAGTGATCGCATTTGAGGTCCCTATTGGTGTTGAGGAACCCTGATGTCGAGTCAAGCCAAACGAACCACCCGCCTCGCTCATAAAGCTTGCCCCCTGATCCGCAAAGCTCAAACGATTCTTCTGATCCTCGGGAAATCCTTGCGGGCGCTGTCTCCGTTGCGCCTCCTTCCTTCTCCTAATACATCTCAAGAGCAGTAGTACACCGACGAGGACTGCTGCGATGCCAAAGATCGCACCAAGAGTTGCGCCGAGAATTTTCAGAGTCTGAGTCCTTCTAGCTGCGTCCGCTCCACCATTGTCGCCGGCCGCTGATGATGCCGCAGGGTTGCCACTAGGATTACTTGTGGGAGACGTCGAGGTTGGTTGGGAGGCTGAGCTTTGCTGAGGGTTGGCACCTCCAAAGAATGTAGTAGCATTCAACCATTGATTATTTCTCTGATCGAAAATGCTCAACGGATCTTGATCATTGCCACCTGAAAGTATCACCAACCCCTTAGGATCTTGAGCTAATGAATACCCATTTCTTGTCGCCGTGGGTGCGAGGGTGGCGTTGTATAATGGCCAATCCGAGAGAGCCAGGTTCCGTTTCCGCCGTTTTGCTGGGCGTGAACTTGTCGAGGAAGGAGAAGCGGAAGAGGACGACGGGCTACCGACCTGCTCACCTTGGCGAGCTGGCTGACCTTTCTCGTTGAGCAACACGGTTCGTGTCACCGTATTCGGCGACGTGGTGGTATCAAATGTCTCCAAAACTCTGCTGCCATCATCGCCATTCACCAGCGTAGATTGCACTTTACTCCGATCCTTGAGACCGTCCGTCAAGTTCACATTGAGAGCTTGCCATCCGTCGTTTGGCGAAAAGGTGTAGATCCTCTTGTTATGTGGATCGCCTCCTATCATCACTGCGTGGCTACCATTCCAGGGAAGAAGGGTCGGTTCCACCACTGGCGGTGCGTCAGAGCTGAAAGCGCGGACGTTGTAGGGAGGAACCGTTGAGATGGCGAAGGTCTGTGAAGATGGTAACGAGTTACCATCTTGTGAGCCAGCGTAGATCAGAATGGATGACGAAGAATTCAGATAGGTGGCGGCATGTTTCTGTCGGTTTTTCGTAACTGGTACTACCGGCGTGATGTCACTCCATTTCTGATCTGAGAAAGAGTATCGCTGAAGTCCCGAATAACCCGTTGTCGAGGAGTTTGCCGAACCGCCAACGATGTACAGAGCGGCATTTGAACCATCACCGGCTGGAAATGCCTGGACACAAGCAGCCCCCGTCACCGATGTCCCCATCGCCAGCTGCGTCCATTTCCCACCCTCCTGTAATGGTATCGACTGGAATGCCTGCGGTGAATAGACATAAAGGGTGTTGTTATTGATGACTGAACAGTGATCTTTAAGTGGTACTGGCGGTGTAGGAGGAGCCATTTTCAACGTCAGGCCTGGAGATGGTGGCGCAGCGTGAGTGGAGGATAGGCCAGTCAGGTGAGGGTAGATGATCGTCGTACCAGATGGCAGAGGATTCTGTGATTAAAGAATCGTGGTCGTTATTGCATAATGCTGGCAAATGATGCTGACGCAATCGTCGCCTTTCATCCCCCACCCACCGACCGTCCTCCAGCGACTTGATCTCCTTGCTCCAACCGTCCACTCTTATCAAGTCTCCCTTATTGAACGAGACCCGATCACTGGTGTGGCGTCACTGTCTATTCTTTCCTATGTCGACTGTGTCCTGAAGGCCAACGATCTTCGGAGATACTGAGAAGCATGAATTGGGGTCTGAAGCAGGTGTGAATGGAAATGGGGGCCTTTGAAACACCCGACGTTGACCCTGAGCCGAAGGGATGTCTAAGTCAGAGTGACGACGAGTCCTCGGCAGGGCAGGCGTCGAAAGAGGAACACGACTTTCTCGGAAGGGTTTCAAACGATGATCCCGAACGAGTGAATCGAAGTTGGAGCTGCCAATGGAGTGCGTGTGATGATGCGCAGATCGATAAAGACTCGAAGTGGAAGCGGAAAGCTCCTGAACACTGAAGGTACGAAGGATGTAGGTACGGTATGTAATGTAATGATTGTTACTGTAATGTAACTGGTGTGGTTGCAATGAATGCGGCTGGCTGCAACGTGCCGTGTCGTGTCATCGAGTGGGATACCGTACACGATAACTTATCGTACAGTACAGTACCTCACCTCACCTCACTTCACTTCACTTCGTGTGTTGCTGCAGAAGACTAGACTGTTGGAGATGAATTGGAAGGGAATGGAAATGGGAGATGATCCGAACTTCTTCTCATTCAAGTTAGACTCACTTTTCGCTTCAAGCTTCTAGCGCATGCTTGCTTACCCGGTACCTGACTAACTCGCTAAGGTAAGGTTGTTTGTATCTTACTTTACCTTAGGTACCTGATTTGACTTACCCGCCGAGGTGATTGGTAATCTCACTGGGGAAGTCGGCAGATCTTGCTTCTCTCCCCTCAACGCACTAACTGGCTTAGGTAAGGTGAATATCTTAGGTAAGGTACCTTACATACTGTACCTCCTTAAAGTAGCTGAAAGATTATATCTCACCAGCTGTGACAACAAGAAACCTGTCGAACCGCTTTTGAGGGCTGTCTCTGACGGGAATTGTAGACAACTTTTGATTTCTGCAGAGCGAAAATGTTGTGATCTACGCCAGAGCGTCAATTCATATTGTCACATATACCTTTTGTTAGATCACCTATGATATCTGTTTGATTCGTCACGGACCTTGAACCTTGGATCATCTATTCCTCACACTGGTCTCTGTGACTGAGACTCCTCAATGATTTGATGTCTAGCCCGTCACAGCGGCAATAAAGGAAACCTTAGATATTACAACACTAAGAGGAGGTTAGGGTGTCAAGGAGACTGACTGTTTATACTATTCAGGGGGTCGCATGGACCTCCATATACAAGTACCGTACAGGTACAGGGCAGGTTTTTGTACCGTAAGGTACTGTACCTTGCCCTAGTACCGAGGTACTTGGATTACATAAGTGACTTCGGCGCCATGTGTATCAAGAACTGATAACCCTAACCTTATTTGGAATAGTTACAAGACAATAATACGGATACCTTAAGTTTGTATAGTACTTCATGGTCTCGCTTGCACCCGTCGGGATCGACCGCCTTGAGTTGCACTTGAATGCCAGATCGAACTGATCCCTCAAGAGTAGGGCTATGTTACACGTCCCTCGTATATTCTGCATCGAGTTGACCTATCCGGAATGCTGTACCAATAAGTGCTACCCACTCGTTGCGCGTTCGTATCCGTTCGGCTGGCAGCAAAGGCAGGCTGTCAGTCAATGCTGTGCACCAAAGTCGAATGATCCATCCGAGAACATGGTGTGACGGTCGGAGATCCAAGTTTGCGTTGTAGGAACAAGTAACCAGGAACATTCCATCGTACCAGAGCGACGCCGGCTGCTTTACTGCCTGCTTAGGATGGTTCGGTTTGGCGAACCGCGCGCCCTCGTAAGTCGCACATAAGGTTCGTCACCGAGAGCTGGTTGTGTGATATCTCTTGCCCATAAGCATTTGGCGAAGCGCCCTCGTGAATTCGTCCCACCATCCACCAGTTAGTAGTGAAAAAAATTTGGCAAATACGCACAATGGGTGACAAGTTTCCATCTCAAGGAACACCGTCCCCTCGACCCTGGGCTTGCTTCCATTGGTGAGCCATCTGCAGGAACTTGGACATCTTGGCCGCAGACTCGTTGTCCGCCGGGAAGACATAGTCCATGTACTCCTCGTAGCTGTCGTCGTCCAACTTCCGCCACCGCTTGACCCTCTGCGGCATCTGTTTCTCCACTGTCTCAATATCTTCGCGCGAGCCGTGCGTGTTCTCGAAAGACTTCCAGGCGTTTAGAAGGGCGACTCTCTGTCTTCAGGTTAGCGAATGGCGCACAAGCTTGCGGTTGCACATGTATTGCCTACCTCTTCTTTCAGATCCTTCTCCTTCATGCTCTTGTACGCTCGCTCGAACACCTTGCGCGCTCGGCGTTTCGCATCCTCGCTGACCGGTCGCTCCACACTCTCCTCTTCTTCTCCGTTCTCTTCTTCCTCGCCTTCCGGTACGTTGATCTCGAAATGCGCATAGCTGATCCAGACCTTGACATGATCCGTCTTCTCAAGAAGCCGCTCGTAAAGCTCTCGTGTCCTATCGTATTCGCCCTCTTCTTCCTCGAAGTCGATATAAGCCTTCCACAGCAGCTCAGGCATATCCAACGTCGCTTGTCCCACGGCGAGTTCGAAAATGGCCCGCGTTCGTCCCAAATCGTCCAGCCCTCGCTCAAGCTCCGCAAACTTGATCCATGCTTGACAGTTGGACGGGTTCCACTCAATGTGCTTCTCGTATAGGGTTCGACATCTGACAAATTCAAACAGCTGCTTCTCCAGCTCGATGTAGCCTTTGAAGAGCTTATCTTTCGGACACATCCCAATGGCTTGCCCCAATGTCTTTCGCGCAACTTGGAGCTGCATCTGTCGCACCTCAAACTGGGCCTTCATGATCCATATTTTGGCAAACGTAAACTTCTTGTGTGGTACCAACTTCAAGCATTCCTGGTAAATCTGCCGTGCGCGCTCAATGTCCGTATTATCCATTTCTTCCCACAACGCATAGAAAGTCCAGAGATAGATGTACCGCCGCCAGTGTCGCTTTTCCTGCGTTGGAGGTATCTGCGCTATCGCTCGCTCATAGACATCCCTTACTCGATCCACATCTCCCGAAGTCTCTTCCAACCGCGCATAGTCGAACCATACATCGTAATTTTTGGAATTCTCTTTGAGCTGCTCCTCATACTGGACCCGACGCTTCGACAAGATCACATCCTCCACCCCTTCACGATCACCAAACTGTTTCTCAAAGGTAGTGTAGGCCTTGTGTAAAGTGTTTGACCTCGAGCGAGGCAACCGATCCAGGGCATACTTGTAGATTGCTCTTGCTCGTTCATACTCCTTCAATTTTGCTTCGAATCGAGCGTATGCGATGAACAGCCTCTCGTCCATGAAATCATCTCCCAATGTTTCGATAGCCATGCCGAATACTTCTCGCACTAAGTCACTGGTGCCGTTTTCCTCTTCGAACCTCGCCCACTTGATCCAATTCCTAGGTTCCGGGTGAACAACGGTGAACCTTTCAAATATAGCTCTTGCTCTTCCGAACTCTTGGTAACGCTTTTCAAGCTTGATGTAAGCGCTCCATGCCGCTTCATCGGGTTCCCAGGACATCCACCGCTCAAATACCTGGCGGGTCCCAGGTATATTGCCAAGAGTCTCCTCCATGTAGACATACTTATACCATAGCTTATCGATCCTCGGCAAGATGGTGACCGCACGATCAAGTAAGTTGCGCGCATGGTTGATGTTTCTCGTTTTCATCTCCGCCTCGATATACCTGATCCATAGTGTAACGGAGGTAGAATCGACATCAAGGGCACGTTCAAAGATTGATCGAGCTCTGCAGTGATGTTAGCATCCATCCTCCACTCTCCCAAACGAGCTTGAGCACACCTCCTGAACTCCTTCTGCTCAAGCTCCCACTGCGCATATCGCATCCAATTGTTCATATTGATACGATTTCGGCGCACATAGTCCTCGAACTCCTTCCTTTTCCGTCCCTGGAATTCATGAAGCTCCTCAAGATCGGCGAACCGTTGTGTGGGCGCCTGAAGGCCGGGTTCCTGGCGGTCCACAGCTTCTCGCAGCAGCTGCTCGGCGGAGATCTGTAACTGCGAGGCCTGCTTGTTCTTGACCCTCGGAGGGCCCCGTGACGACTCCATGATAGCTCACTGTTTTCGGATTTCTTCAGAGTCGTGGATCACAGCTGTTGTTTGTTCAACAATTTACTGTGGTGAGCTGAGCTGAGGTCGAGGGTCAAGTACAATTCGGCGCGTTCGTAGGGAGTCGCTCAGACGTTTGTCATGAGTACGAGATGAATTTAAACTTCCAGAACAGAAAGAGAAGGAGCATTCACTTTGAAGTGACCACAACCAATCGGCACTTGCCGCACCACAACCAGTCGATGGCTTGGGGCTCAAAATTAGTCTGACGCGACAACACGGTACTCTCTTCATCCACAGTACACGAACATGTCTACCCTAGCTGATGAATTACTGAACGACTTCGAAGATTCTGGTTCAGAAGGAGAGAATGAGCACAATGGCAGCTTCCTTCACGACACCATCTCATCTCCACATCCAGATCTGGTCAACGGTCATGGACCAGCAAAGCAGAACGGAAGCATGGAGCTGGACGACGACGAGGAAGAGATGGGAGCCCAGGATGAGGAAATGTCAAATGGTGACGTACTGAATGGCGGCGATACGCTTGGAGATGCCGACGATGAAGAAGAGGCAAAAACCAAAGTGGAGAAGATGCAGCTGGGTGGTGTTAGTGATGTGCGAAGTGTGGCGGGCTTGATGAAGACCTTAGAGCCAGTACTACAGGTGGGTGCCCTCAATCCTTGAAACTTACTTTCTTGCTCGATGTTGGAGGTTTACATCTATCTCGCGGACCTAGCCCTGACGTTCTGTCGCCCCTCCTGCAGAATATCGCCCACTATCAGTCTCTGCCTCCTGAACAACAAACGACAAGTATCGGCAACATCGAAGATAACCCCGAATATCATCTCCTTACACAGTCGAACACCTTGTCGACGTCAATCGATAATGAGATAATCTTGGTACACAAGTTCATACGTGATCACTACTCCACACGTTTTCCCGAGCTTGAGACACTGATAACAAACCCGCTTGATTACGCCAAGTCCGTCGCGATCATTGGCAATGGGCCCATGGATGACATCAAGAAGTTGGCTTCCTCGACTGACAACATAGTGGGGGTTCCGCTCAAGAGTGTACTGAATGGGCCTTCTCTAATGGTGGTCACAGTCGAAGGCACAACAACAAGAGGTCGTGAGTTGACAGATACAGAGCTTCAGACGGTCATGAGAGCCTGTGAGATGACACTATCTCTCGACCGTGCCAAGAGGATCCTCACAGAATACGTCCAATCCCGAATGAATCTCTTTGCACCAAACCTGACAGCCTTAATTGGCTCCCTAACGGCAGCTCAACTGCTCAACTCCGCTGGAGGTCTGACTGGTCTGGCCAAGACACCTTCTTGTAACCTGCCGCCGCTGGGCTCAAAGAAGCAATCCCAAACTGGGTTTGCGACCAATGTTGGAGTGCGTCAGCAAGGCTTCCTGTATCACTCACCTATCATTCGAGGAATACCGAACGATCTAAAACGTCAGGCCATGCGCATAGTCTCTGCCAAGGTTATTTTAGCTGCCAGGGTCGACAGAGTACACAATAGCGCAGATGGATCGCTGGGGGAGGAGCTGAAGCAGTCATGTCTTGAGCGCTTGGAAAAGTTGACAGAGCCGGCGCCTAACAGAGGGACACGCGCTTTGCCAGCACCTGACGACAAGCCCTCCCGCAAACGTGGTGGCCGTCGAGCCCGCAAAGCCAAGGAGGCTACCGCAATGACAGATCTTCGCAAGGCACAAAACCGCATGGCATTCGGCAAGGAGGAAAAAGAAGTGGGTTATGGCACCGGGGAAGGCACGAAAGGTCTCGGGATGATCGGGCAAGCCAACGAGGGTCGCATCCGTAATCTGCAAATCGACCAGCGCACGAAAGCCAAGCTCAGCAAGTCAAACAAGGGATGGGGCGGAGCCACGCCCATTGGAGGCACTGCGTCATCGCTTCGGGGTTTCGGTCAGGGAAGTGGGAACTCAACTGTCCTACGTGCGCATGGTCTACGCTCCTCCGGTGTCGGCTCAACCGCCGGTGCAGGGGCTGGGACGGCGAGTTCGCTGGCCTTCACGCCTGTGCAAGGCTTGGAGCTCGTGGACCCCAAGGTGCAAGCCGAGATGAACCGGAAGAGGAAGGCCGAGGAGGATCGATGGTTCAAAGGTGGCACCTTCACGCAAGTGGGGACGCAGAGCAGTGTCAATGGCGCAGGAGAGAGCGGCAGCTTCAAGGTACCCCAACTTCCCGCTCGCAAGAAAGTCGACACTGGAGATGGCAAAATGGGACCGCCGCCGAGGAACAAGACCTAAGGTCGCTATCGTGCTGTTCTTTTTCCGTGCTCGGATGTATCATACTCGCTTGGGATGGCTTGTATGGAAGGAAGGGCTTGGGTTTCGGCGTCTTAGGGTATCCAGGAGGACTACACGGCGCTCCCACATACTCCATGTAGAATGGCTATCTATTCATCGATTTGCACTCTACCTGGGGCCTAATACCTTGTTCGTCTTGAGTAGGCGCACTCTTGTCTGGAGGAGTTCACATTCGTACTCTTCTTTTATTGCCCCGATGCATCATCGTCCTTGCCCAAGGTACTCTACGAAGCGCTTGGGAATATCCTCCGCCACCCCCAGACTTCGCCCTAGCCTACCAGAGGACGTCCAACTCGGGAACTACTTGTTCAACATCATGACCATGACTTGTAGTTGATTACATATTGTGGCACAAGCAGTAAGGTAGAGAAGCATATGGGTATCTACCAATCTATGTTGTCAAGCAGGAGGTTTACCTGAGGTAAGCTTCACTACCTTGATCATGTGGCATAGCAATAACGAGGCGGTTCAAGTGCCCGGTTATATGTACTCCGTACCTTAGTGATGTTTTGAGGTACTTACTGTATCGGTACTAGCGGCCTGCCTCGTGTTCGAGCATCGCGAGTGAATCTCCGCCATACACTTTCGCAAGGCAACTGGAACAACGAATATGACGGGGCACACGAACCAGATCAGAGACTGAATAGCTGTTCGCCACCCGGCGAAGTTCAATTTAGGCATTCTTTGCCCTCTCATTTTCGCTGATCTTACCTAGATCTCGTTATACATATCATGCTCCCAAACTGATACACAAGCACAACAAGTCAGTCCCTCATTCTACCTTACATTTGGGCAAATGGTTGGTTCTCCCAGTAATTTGAACGGCCAATTGCCATCCGCATCCCAACCCATTCCAGTCACATAACAAACAAGGAAGCCATTACCTTTGCAGTACATAAGGTTAACGTCGAGCATCAAAGTATGCCTCATCCACGTCTCTCAGTAGCTCTGGCTAATCTGTTGCAAGCTCTTCCGTCCACTCGTGGCTCCCGACAACCATGGCGTCTTGAGAACTTCTGTCAGATTGCACGATGTGCCCAATGAGATATTACGGCTTATCTTTGTTCGACTGCATAAGGAAGATCTCAAGTCGGTCCGATTGGTTTGCAAGCTTTGGAGCATCCTCCCGTTGGGTCTCCTGTTCGACCGGGTCTACATTTCGCCGCATTCAATCAACGTGCAGGTCTTTAATAATATCGCCGCTCACCCTCACATTAGCAGGTGTATCACCGAGCTTATATACGATGTTTGTGAATTCAGAGTGGACTTGTCTAGACAAGATTATTTCGATGCTCTTTGCCACCAACTCTATAAAAGGTGCTCACACTCGCGCCCGTTAGATCTTGAATTCGATACGGCGGATGAGCAACTCAATGAGATCCTACAGTACGCCAGAGAGAAACACGGTCACGTGCCAGGAGGTATCGATTGGAGCGAATGGAGCGACTGGACGTTGAGCGACTACCGTGTCGTGGATCGTGGACATCGGACATATCTCGAAAGTGCGAGGCAACAGCAGGAGTATCACGATGGTGGTGAACTGTTGGTCCATCTCTGCTTTGGCTTGAAGAAGCTTCCGGCACTTAAGACTGTTGTTCTTGGTGGGACATGGGGAGACTCCCTCACAGATCGCCGATTTGATCACACTAAGGTTTCCCCAATTTACAACTGCGGGAGCCCCCTTGCTCGGACCTGGAACCCGTTGTTTCTCGAACCAAGTGTCATAGGAAGGCGCGCTTACGGGCACGTTGACTTCTTTACGGTGATTCGGGCTTTGTCACTGAGTCAAAAGAAAGTCTCCGAGTTTGAGAGTACACGCTGGCTGAACCTCTATCAAAACACATTCGACACTAAAGCCTTGATGTCTCCTTCGCTCTTACATCACACTGTTAATGCGCTGAACAAGGTGGAGTGGTTAGCCTTCAGCCACATAGCTTCAAAAAGTTCCATCAAAGACACCAAATCCATAGATGCCTTCCCAACCATCTTGCGGTCCATGTCTGCTTTGAAGCACCTTAGCCTCGACATGAACAAAATGTCTCCCCTCGAAAACAATCCTTACATGCTAGTAGGGATATTTGGCTCACATCACGCTTGGTGCCACTTGGTCTCTCTGGACCTTGCATCCTTTGCCGCTGACGAGGCGAATCTTCTTGACTTCCTAATCTCGCAGCAAGCTTTGCGAGAGCTTACTCTGCGAGACGGCGAACTCACCTGCGGCAATTGGGCAAGTGCGCTTGAACAGTTCCGACTGTCACTCAAACTGGAGACATTGACTTTGAGGCCACCCCTCGTACAATTTGGAGGATTGACGATCTGGGCCGAGGATTATTGGAATCATTTAAGCAAGCAAGAAAAAACTGAGCGATTTTTTCGCTACGGTGGGAAGAACCCATTAAGGGTTGATTCTCAAGCATGACAAGAAAAGAGCAGGCCTGCGTGTTCTTCCACCACCATCATGTTGGGCTGCTATGGTCAAGGTAGGGCGAGGCGCTTCAATTTCACGGAATTTCTTCCATAGTTATCTTTGCGTTCCGAACAATTCTCTGGCATGGGGAAGTCCTAGATAGTTGCTCGAGCGCCCTGAACAAGAGACAAATCTCGACTAGCAATTGCAGTGGTTTTCACTACTAAACGTGCCCTACTCGATTCTGATCGCGGCCATTCCGTGCGAATGGAAAGGTGCAAAGAGTCTTGAGACAGTTCACAAGAAAGACCCGTACTGAGTCAAAAGCTTTGAAGGGCAAAACAACTACCTGTATCACACTGTAGCAGGTGGGAGAGGACTATGGTTGGATATCGTGGCAGCAATCCCGGAATAAGGATGGAATACGTTTCTCAAACACGTCGAAAAGTCATATGAAGGTCGCCAGAGTAGTTTGCCAGCGTTGGAGTCGTCTTGTCACACTATCCCTATTCGATGTCACTTCCTCGGTCTGCATCGGAAGGCTCTGAAGATCTTTACGGCAAACCATAGCATGAGATATACAACAAGTGCGTCACAGAGCCAGTCTACGATAAGAGGCTGTTATAAATCCGATCTCACCCTCGGCGAGTAACGATCTCAACTCCTCTCGCATGGGTTTGTCAATAGAAGACGAGAAAAGGAAATAATCACTGATGAGACTCTGAATCGTGACTTTGAGACCTATATGGAGCTCACCGAGGAGCAGACAAGATCTCACCTGAACAGTGACGACTTTGTATACCATCCTCAATGAAAGATGAGCCACTGGGATTTCCCAGCTCGGCGGCTAGACCGAAGCCGAGGACCACTTCTTTAGAGCTGGAAACCACTGCATCTTCACCCATCCTCGTCCGGGCCCGAATTCAATGTCGAACAAAGTTGAGGGTTGTTTACTATATTTTGCCTCTATCTGCCACGAAATAACAGATCTGGCAGTTGACGGTTGAAATTATCAGAAGAGGGAGCATGAACAGCGTTGCTGTGTCAATATTCGATGTCCATGCAATTAATGCGCTCCAGAATACTGCCCTTCAAGATCGGCGCTCTCTTGATTCCCGCACCAATGCCAAAAGGTCGGCCCTGAGTGTCTTGAACGGGCTGTCGTCCCTACTATCTTCATACTCTAGGCTTGACCATCTAGGCCTTTGGTGCATTCTGGTGCCCCTACTCTTCAGTTGTGCTTCCCACATTAGATGTGACATCAAGTCCAGTCGCTCAAACTTCCCTCTCTAATGGCAAGGGAGGTCGAACTGCTGGATTTCATCCGCCGGTACTCAAATAGCCTGCGTGAGTTGATTCTACATAGGCTCAAATGGGATGTGTGCCTCTGTGCTTGATGCTTTCAATGTCTTGGGAAATTTGACTATGTTCAGGATCCATAGCGGTCAGTAGCACATAACATTGGGCAAGCATCACGCCCTTACGGGAGCCGACAGCTAGCATCATCAGTATTAGCAGCTTTATTACACTATCTACTGTATCTATAGTAGCTCCCATCAAGTATCATACAACTCCCCCCATCTAGACGATCGTACTGTAGCTGAGCAGCTACCGTTGCCATGCCAGTTTCCCCCTCATTCCCCATCTTAATACACACATCCACCAACGCCATCCCTATCCCTATCCCTCTCGTCCTGTTCCCAACCGATAAAACACAAAGTAACCTCCCAGCTTTTTCGTCTCCGAAGAACATATATAGACCATTAACTGCCACCGGTCGACCAAAGCATGGCTGGGGCCGCAAACGCCACAGCCACAAGTCAGGGCGAAAATTCGTATTTCAGCGGCGAGGACTGTTTCGACGATGCCGATGCCGATGCCGATATAGTGGTCGAGGACGTGGATGCAGATGGGGAAGCAGTAAGTGACTGCGCCTGAGCTCGTTTATCGTGGACCTTGGCGTGCCGGCGGAGTTGTTCTGTTTGTCATGTCCGTGAGTCTGGTGGCTGGGTACGGGGAATGGGGAAGTGAGGTGCGGATATCATAAGGAGTAAGGTAGCGTGGACAGAGGAGATGGGAAGATGGGAGGACGCAGTGGGAAATCAGGGCGCGACTGACCCGCTCTCTTGAAATCTCTCCCGCAGCCAGGAAAATTGCAGATGTGCTGGCCTTTTTCTTCGTGTGCTGGTTTGAAGGATTACTATAAGTCTCGAATCATCCATTCGTGAAAGGCTTACTTTTTTTGTGCTTGGACAGGTTGGAGGACTGCCAGTTTCCAATGTCAGTGTATACGGCGGTGTCTAGGTGAGGGATGAGGCGATGTTTACCTCCGCAAACCACTCGTCACAAAACGGGCATTTGAGCGGCTTCTCGCCGGTGTGGTGTCTTTTGTGCATTGCTGGACGGGGTCCGTTAGTTCTCGTCATCCTAGCCTTAAGTGGAGGAGCTTCGACGTACTCAGAGAAGTGGTGGTTGCAAAGGACTTCCCACAGCCCGGATAATCACAGCTGAAAGGTCTCTCGCCGGTGTGCGTTCGCTCGTGCTGTTCCTTGGCGGCGAAGGTGGCGAAGGTTTGGACACAGAAGTCGCATTTGAAGGGTTTGTCTGTGTTGTGGGTGAGCATCACGCAAGAGATAGGATATTACGGCTGTCCTTCTAGAAGGGAAAACGACTTACAGCCTGTGTGTGTGACGAGATGTCGTTCTAGCTTGCCTTTTTGAGAAAATGGCTTGTCCGGTCCCCTGTCGCAGCCTCTCCAGCGGCAGCTTAGATCGAATTTGGAGGAAACCACCTTTAGGTGAGCGTCCTTCAGATGCTGCTGCAAGTGTCCCGCAGAGTCGAAGTTCATCCCGCACGTCATCTCTTCCACGCTGTCGCTTGGCTCTAGCATCCACTGGCAAATGTTTTCGATCACATCTGATTTTGTGCCAGCTCCAGAATTGGCAGAGGGATGGGTGTTGTCGAGTGATATCGATCCAGGATCCAATAGATGATCTACTTGTAAATGCAGACTCAGATCTTTAGGATCAATCGCTGTAGCGCCGCAACGCTCCCATTCGCAATGCAATTCGTTATTCGAGACGTGTCCGGTTTTGAGGTGCCTGTCGAGGTCGTCGGCATCCTCAAACTTAGCTTCACATCCCTGCCAGAGACAGACGTGCTCATTTCCTGCCGGACTGTGTTTCCGCTTGACGTGGCTTAGTAGCGCGGACGAGTCAATGTCCTCTTCGCAGTGATTCCACTGGCAATGGAGGGATGTCTGCGGTTTTATATGCTGCTCTTGAACGTGAAAATCAAGCGCTCTCCAGCCGTATAGCGTTATGTCACACTGCGAACCTCCCTGCACCCATTTACACTGCGCCGGATGACCTTCGGCGCTTTCGATAATTGGCCCATGCTGTGTAGAGTCATATATGTAACGTTGGGAGTTCTGTCCGAATTCGCTGGAGACTTTGCGCCGCTTTGCAGGTGACTGTAAAGGCTCACTGCTGATTGCTGCTCCACCGGCTGTATAAGTATGCCCCAGAGGAGAATATGGAGGTAAGGCCAAGCTCTCTTCGAAAAGTGGATACGGCACAGCAGTGTGGGCGATCCACACGAGGTCATTGAACGGTTGATTGGTCGCACTTATACCCAACCATGGCGTAGCCTCTTCCGGTCTGACCGGGCCTTGAAATCCTGCGTTCTGAATCGCTTGTAGACAGTCCGTATCGAAGCAGGGTGGTGCGGTGTCAAGGCAAGCATCTTCGGCGCAATCGGCATTGGTGCAGAAGTTGTCATCGTCGCAATCCACAAAGCCATCGCAAGAAGGATGACACTCGGGAGAGCAATGGTCCGATTCACAGCAGTCGCTGCATGCCGCCTGGCTACATCTGTCCGAGCACGTCGAGGCCTTGTCGTCGTCTATTTCCGAGCTACTTCCGCCGGTAGTAAGAGATGGTGGGGTCGACATAGCGGGGGACATCAGCCCAGCTTTCTGTTGCGGTTGCAGCTTGATTTGCCGTGAACCTTGGACCGTTGCCTCAGCCTGCATCTGCATGTCCATGGTGGTGATCCTGCTCTTGAGAAGTCAACCGGGTGCTGGTTGAGTACACCTAGCGTGATAGTGCGGTTTTGATCAGTCCTAGTCAGGATGAAGATATCACGCTCTTACACCTGATTTATGGACTACCACGAGGCTCAAGAGAAGAGCCACATCAAGTTCGCTGACAGGAGGTAGAGTTGAGATGAAGTCCTGCCAAAGGCCCCCAAGGTGCTACTGTCTGAAAGTACTGACTGATATGAATACGTGAATAACGGATGCGCGAAAGGCTATCCGTCTGCGGTGTCCTCGTAATTGGCTGCTTTACTGTGTCAACTTCCTTACAGAAGCGACATCTCAGCTTCTCCCAGACACTATCATTGAGCCCTGTATCAAATAGTGAACGCTCCGAGGATAAGAAGTTTCGTACACGATTTCACTGTCAGCGGAATCGAGTACGTGCGGAAGTACCCCGCCATATGATCAGCCCGAAACCCCAAGACCACTGCGCCTCGCCCGTTGCGCAAACACCCACGCAGATGCCAGTACATATGGATCTAAACTCTCGCAAACCTCCGCATACCACCCAAGATCCATAATGGGCAACATCTGCGGCGCCGAATCCAAAGACCCCGACCCCTTCGCCCAACCCGGCCGAACGCTAGGAAGAGCCCCTCCCGCGCCCTCCGTCAACGCACGGTCGTCGGTGCCTCCGAACGTCAACAGCAAAGGCCGCATCCTCGGCGGTCCACCGCGCGGAGAGACAGACGATGCGCGACGGGCGGCAGCGCAGGCGGCCGAGGTGCGTGCTGTTCCGCAGCCCATGTTGACGACGATATGGCTGTGAAGGCCGCTGAACAATTATGGAACGGGCGTGCTGATTGGGTGCGCGCAGGAACGAGCTTCCAGGGCGAATCAGCCGAAGGGGAAGTTAGGTGCACAACTGGCGAAGGAGCGGCAGCAGACAAGGACGGACGTTTTGGGTCAGGCTAGTAGAGGGGAGAGGAGGGCAAGGGATGCTGATGCGAGTGCAGAGGCGAGAACGTGGAATTAAGAGGGAGGCAGTTTGGCATGGCGAACATTTGCAATATGTTAGATATTCAGGTATAGAGGGGTTGTGTTGGGAAATTTAGTTGGCGTTAGAGCGCTCATATCCTGTTCGTCTGCGCCGAAGCTCTAGCAAGGGTTGGTTCTGGCGAGTCAATTTCATCTATTACTCATGACTAAACAACATTATAACGTCCACTAGCCGGTGCCCTGGCATCACTGTCGGCTGCTGCGATCGTGCCTTCCTTGAGTAGCCTCATTAATTCTCTCATAGCATTGGTGACAACCACTTCCGTGTCGCCCTCCACGAGGATGTATAATTTGGGGTTCTCTCCGGCTTGTGGTTCTTTGCCGGCGGCGTAGAAGCTCCCTTTCGTGGTGATCGAAGTGCCAGTTGCTTCCAGGATTTTGGCAACGTTCGTCCGATTGGTGACAGCCCAGCGAGCTTTCTCTGTAAGATTGTTAGCATACCCTACCCATGTCCCAGCAAGGGTTTATCAAAGGACTTACGAGGAAAGTCATTGATCTCCAGAGTGGCATGGAAGGCTCCAGCATCTGGACCCTTGTTGTCGATAGGGACTCCTGATCGCATTTGCCCTGTCTTGTTAAGCCGCGAGTGGATATCGGCGACTGCCTGTCCGACTCGGTCCAGAGGATTCTTAGATGACCCAACTGCAGGTGCTTCGGTTTTATGTACCGTAATCTTGCCATCCAAGTCGATGCCTTTTGGTACCCCAACAAGAGGAGCAGGAGCAGAGGCAGCCTGAACAGCCGAAGCAGCTTTGACGACAAGATCGTCCTCTTTATCTTTCTTGTCCTCCTTATCCTCATCCTCTCCTTCCTCGCCAGTTTTGTAGGTCTTACGCTCGCGGTTACGAGCTGCATCTCGTTCTTGGTCAAGGCGTTCTAAGCCTTTGCCACCAAACCCGGACCCACTGACTTTTTCTTTCCCTGACTTGACCTGGTCGATGAAGGTATCGACAAGCTTCTGCACGGGCTCTGGAACCTGCTGTCCACTCTGCCGCAACGCTTTTGCGATATCTAGTGAATAGCGCCCTTGTTCTTCCGTCAAGAAAGTCACTGCTGTGCCGGTATTTCCAGCTCGTCCTGTCCGGCCGGCGCGGTGAACATAATCCTCCAGATGATTCGGTGCATCATAGTTCACCACAAGCTTGAGTTGCTTGACATCGAGACCACGAGCCGCGACAGAAGTAGCAATCAAGATCGGAACCACCCCGGCCTTAAAATCTTCGATAGTAGAGTCTCGATCAATTTGATCCTTGCTGCCATGAATAGACATGCAAGGGTATCCTTTTCTCATGAGGTCACGCAATAGTCCATCAGCCGACTCTTGGCGGTCTACAAATATCAAGCTTCGGTCATCTTCAGCCTTTTCGTCGAGGTAGAGATTTCCCAGTAGCTCAAGTAGTCGAATGAATTTGCTTTCTTCGGACCGGACCTCAACAATCTGCTCGATCTCCGGAGCGACAACACTCCTGCCACCAACAATAATCTCAACCGGTTTCGACAGTGTTTTCCTTGCAAGAGCCTCCATCTGTCGAGGGAAGGTGGCGGAGAAGAGCACGGTTTGTCGATCGGGTCGGATGTTGCCTAGAATCTTCATGACCTGAGGCTCAAAGCCCATGTCAAACATCCGATCGGCTTCATCTAGTACTACGTAGGTGATACGTCTTAGATTCGTAACTCTCCCAGAGTTGGCTGCCAGTAGATCTATCATTCGCCCTGGGGTGCAAACAATGATTTCGGCGCCTCGCTTGAGATCCGCGATTTGATCTTTAATCGGAGCTCCTCCATATGCGCACACAGCTCGAAGGTTTAAAGCCTTCAGAAATGGTTTACACTCCTTGTGGATCTGGGTCGCTAATTCTCGTGTTGGAGTCATGACAAGTCCCACCGGGCCGTCCAATGTATCCAGTGGTCTTTGATCCTTGATGTGTCTAAACATTGGTAATAAGAAAGCTATAGTTTTCCCGGAACCTGTCTTTGCCACGCCAATGACGTCTCGACCAGACATGATTGCGGGTACGGCTTGGCTCTGGATAGACGTTGGTCTGTCGTAGCCTAATCTTTGAATCACCTCTAGAGATGGGACCCCAAGCCCGCACTGGGACCACTTTTGTACAGGCTTCGGCGCATCAACACCTCGAATCTTGATGCCGTCGAGCTCTAATCTCAAGTCGGCAAGTTCTTCGTCGGTCATCTCAGCCAATTCCGCAGGCTCGTGATAGAAACTCTTTCGGAAAGATTCGTAGTGCATTTTCGCATGGTTGACTGCTGGTAGATCCTTCTTTTTTCTCGACCTACTTGCCATCGCTAAGATATCGTCAGGGTCGGCATCCAGTGTCTTTAGCTCAACATCTTCGTCTCCGAACATCGCCTCGGGCTCCTGTTTGAACTTCTTCGACGACTTGATTCCATTAGCCGCTCTCGGCATGTTCAGTGGATCACCGAGCTCTGACATGAACGCGTCCAAAGGATCTGCTTCTTCCTCTTCTTCCACCGGCTCCACCGCACCTTGTACTTTTGGAGCGTCTGTCATTGGAACATCCTCGGTCAACCCTGTTGGTTCAGATGCCTTGACCGCCATGGCTTCGGTAACGTCGTCGGGTTGACGTGCAAGGCTTTGATTTTGCAACCGCTCCTCGCGCTTTTCAGCAGCCGCCCGAGCTGCAGCTGCAGTCTCTTCTTCTGTTCCGGCATCCTGCATGTCAACATCGTCGTCATCGTCTTCCGCATCGGCACCATTAGCGGCGATTGGAGTCTTGTCACTCCCGACATCTTCAAGGGGAGGGGTGGGTAGCTTTTCAAATTTCTTCCTTGTCGCCTCCTCATCCGCCAAGTCAAGTGCGCGCTTCGCGGACGACTTTTCAACCTCGGAAGTCGCTTTACTTCCCAATCCGAAGCCACTCACATTTCCACTCGCTTTCAAAGGTACTGCAGGTGCAACTAAAAAGGCAATATTAGCCTTGCCTACTCCCAATATAGAGGGCTCAATCGCTTACCAGTGGAGGAGATTGAGCCAGTTGCAGAACTGTCAGCTTTCAGAACCGTAGTCGAAGGGCTCAAAGTAGCGGAAGCCTTAGCAGTCTCAGGAAGTGCAACATCTTTTCCAAGTGTAGTCAGAGCCGCGGAGGCCGCCGTGGCTCTTTTGGCAATGGCTTTGGGGTCGAACTTCCCTGCATATGGAACTGGTAAAGTATCAACACTTTCTGTTGCGGATGAATCTGGAGAGACTGTTATGGGGGATGCTGTGGCCTTTTTGTCGATTTCGTCAAGGAGGTTACGGGTACCGCCAGCGGCTTCCAGCTCTCTTTGCTTGCGCGCCCTTTCTGCAGCTTGCTTCTGTTTCCAGGCTTCAACTCTTGCGAGCTTTTCGACCTTTTTCTCCTCTTCACTCTGAACAACTCGAGCTGAAGTAAGCTGAGGCTGCAGCAGATTTGTATTAGCCTGCGAAGCAGAAAGGAGCTTTGACAACTCATACCTTTACACCGTTTGTGGCAGCACCTTTGTGATCTTTAGTATCTTCCCGCCTGCTCCTCCGCTTTGAGTCAGTAGAATCGTCGCGCCGTCTTCGAGCTTGATCGCGGGAGTCGCCTCGCCTTTCTCGGTGATCCCTGTCTCCGCTCCTTCGACGATGCTCTCTGCCTAGATCTCGGTCCCTCGACCTTCTCCGGTCACGCGACCTATCCCTCCGACCTGGTCGGTAGGTATCTTCGCTACGCCGGTCATCACGCCTATCGACGGAGCGATCGCGGCGCCGATGAAGGTCGCGGTCACGATATCGTCTCTGTAGGTTTAATTATGATCAGCCCCAGAAGGTTTCAGAAGGCGCAAGAAATGCAGCTCACTCACATCAGGACTCCGTGACCGACTCCTCCGCCTATGGCTTCTTCCGTCGTCGCGGCGGCTCTTATCATAGCGGTCGTCATCTCGCCTCCTTCGCTTTGAGGAAGAATACGAGCTGCCTACAGGCGATGGTGAGCGAGTATCCCCGTGGCGGGCCATTTTCTCAAGCCAGATTAGTGAGCTTTACAGTGACCTGACCGTCAAGGTGACGAGTATGTTGTGTCCTATAGCTTGACTTGAGAAAGGGCGAGTCGAATTGCTTGTGAGATCCTCCTGGCTGTGATTATGATTAATAGAGAAGCGCTATGATGTTCAAGAACTGAGCCAAGGAGTACAATATGAAGAGTCATGCGCAAATCAGTTATCAGGGGTTCTATACAGGAAGGTCAGAGTGAACACCTTCTCTCCCAAAGTTCAGTGACGTTATTTTCGACTTCTGATACTGTGATATCATTGCTTACTCATCTCTTACTAAGCGCCCCTATTTATGTCTTAGTCATCATTTCCTATATATACTCTACATAGCGTAAATGAATAGAAACAACTTTCTATGAATCAATTCACATCTGATAGCATCAAAGATTTGAAACACATTTTTAAACAACTCTGAGACTCAGACTTTGATCTGAGCTAATTTAATTTATGTTTTAATCATGAAAGTTTTAATACAATAATGCATAAATTACATATTCATCTTTTCTTCAGTGCTCACTGCTACTTCAGCATTGAGATTATAGAATAAAGAAATAAATTTTTATACTGTATTGTATAAAAAAAAGTTCTATTTCTCTTATATTGTAACATGTCTGACAGTGATTTGAACTGAATCAGAATTGATTTATTAATTAATATCTTTAATTATTTATAATTTCTCAGTATAAAGCTTAATTCTATTTTTATGATAATGAATAAACTCATTATTATTAATTAGTCATCAGTGTCAGAAACAGCTTTTTAAGTTAATTATAAAACAATAATAAGTTAAATTGTATTTCTTTAAATTCAATTAAGAAATATTTATGTTAATTAATTGATCTTTAGCTTTATATCTGAGATTATATTTTTATTTAATGTAGCTTTAAAGATTTAAAAAATATTTAATGTAATAGTGTTTTTCTCTACAGCAGTGTTTAAGAATTCTTTGAAGATGAAGACATTACTTATTTATAAGAATAGTTGAAAAGCAGACACTGTAAAGATATAAATTTTTAAAATAAAAATTTATTTTCAATTTTATAAAATGTTAATAAACTGACTTTTAAGCAATGAAGCAAAAATTATTGTTACAGTCAGTTATTTAAAAGATATTGTTAAAGTATGATGACTCTGAAAAGAAGAATAACTTTAAGTTAAAGAAGACTCATTAAATATTAAATTTTAAAATATAAATAACTTTTTTTTAGCATTTTTACTGATCTTTAAAAACATTAATGAAATAAAACATCAATGTTACTGTTATAAGACTCTAAAATAAACAAAATTAATTCAACAATATAAAATAAAGTTTATAAAGATTGTGCAACTTCTTTAATCTATATCAGTTAAATATAAACAGAAATAGCAGTTTACTCAGAGTTTAAAGCAGAATATTTAATTTAAATTTTAAAAATATTTAAAAACTGAAGTAATTACTCTTAATGAGTTAGTTTAACAAGCTGATTAAATTAAATGAAGTCTTTAAGAAGCACATAATGAGAATTATCTTAACATCTTTAATGATTTAAATTTAAACTGTAATAACTCATTAAACAATTCTTAAGATCAATCTCAAAGCTATAAGAAATTAATTACATTTAAATTAAACAAGTTAGATACAGAAGCTTATTAAATTTAATGTAAAAAGAATAAAGTGTACTTTCATTATAAAAAGTTTTTACATATAATTAAAGACTGCTGAGACAACAAGAATATTGATAAGAGTAAAGATAAGAATAAAGATAAGAATAAGAATAAGAATAAGAGAAAAAATAAAGATAAGAAGAAGTTGAAGATTGTTGAAGTTGATTTAAATGATTTGAATAATTTGAAAAATTAAAGTTATTCATAAATATAGAAGTATTCATGAATAAGTTAATAGAAGCTTCTATTTAACTCAATAATGATTTGAGTAAAGCATTCACACTGAATGATCTGAAATTCTTATTATTAAGTATAATCTTTAATTAAATTAATGTTCTCAATTTAAATATATATATTCTTGCAAACTACATTCAAGACAGACTGAACAAGATAAATATGAAAGTACTAATTGATTTAGATATAAATTAAATATATATCTTTATTGAGAAGTGATGTTCTAGCTACTTCTATGAAGTAAGATAGAACTAACATCAGAGACTGAGTAAAGACTTTATTTATGTTAACTGCAATCAACATTCTTTCTATTTCTTCTGTAACTCTCTCAATCAAGATGTGCTCATAGACAACATAATTTAGAAATTTCATTAAATAACATAGTATAGCATAAATATCTACTTTCTTTCAATAGATTATGAGCTCAAGTTAGCAAGAAGCTTTTCAGAGAAAGTGTATACTTTTAGTATGACAGTAGTTAAGTATGTTGACTTTTAAGATTTATAAAAGATTCATAATAAATTCAGCTTTAGCAGAATCAGCACATTGATGACAGCTGAGTACATTAACTTTTAAGATTTACAGTCAATTCAGCTTTAGCAGTATTATTAATTATTGAGATTCATAATAAATTTGACTTTAGCAGAATCAGCATATTGACAGTAACTGTGTATATTAGCTATTAAGATTCACAGTCAATTCAGTTTTAGCAGTATTACTGATTATTAAGATTTATAATAAATTTAGCTTTAGCAGAATTAGCATTTTGCAATAGCTGAGTACATTTAATTCAGAAGATTCATAGAGAATTAATCTTAGCAAAAATTAACATTTACAGTTACTCAGAGAGCACTGTTCTTTGATAGCTTAATATAAGTCATTGAGATAAATAAGTATTATTGTCTCACAAAATAAAAGATATAAAAGCTTTTTATTTGTTTTACTTATATTATCTTCAATGCATACATCATTATTTTACTTTATTTACTTCTTATACTATATATCAACTATCATCATCATGAACTTCAACAACTTCTTTATAAAGTGTGAACTCACAAGTCTCTTATCTATAAGAGACTGATGAGTAAGATATGTAGCAATGTGAGACACTACATTATAATAGCTATTCAATGAAGTTCTGATGTTAAGATCTTGTATTGATAAAGATTAACAACTAAGAAACTTAAAAGATTTATATATAAAGACTGTCTATATAGTACTTTGCTTATTAATCATTGCATAAGAAGTTCAGCTATGATTTAATATAAATATATAATGATATTATGATGTTACGACCATAGTCCAGGAAAGGACTACTGGTGCAACCAGTATGTAAGCTGCCAAGACAAGGGCGTATATCTGGGTATAAGCACGACGAGCACGACGGGCTCAACAGCGTGCAAGGTGAGCAGGGCGAGCACAGCACGACGAGCACGACAGGTTGCATAGGTGTGCACTGTCGAGCGAGCTTACTATATAGCAGGATCATTTCCCCTATGGAAATGATCGTGTTCAATGACAATCATTACCTAGCATCTGCTATCTACCGGTTAACCCTAACGTGCCTGGAAACCCTCTTATATCACAAGCTCTAACCCCTAGACCCTATACCAGAGGAATCTCCGGTCGGGACGTAACACGTTGAACACCCTTACGATATAAGACATGTCAGCCAGCACACAGAAAGCAGCCTCCACCAGCGCGGTCAACCTTCAGGGCCTCGAAGGCCT
>JAABUY010000856.1_pt1 | contig 46894 bp, 46 predicted proteins | sample 5560271 | NCBI WGS metagenome assembly JAABUY01 (sample SAMN10711886, study PRJNA513374) | rock metagenome | isolation source: Antarctica rocks | place: Antarctica: Victoria Land, University Valley
CTCTTCATTTACGTTCATTTGTTTTCATCTATTCTTGGATCCCTGAGCACCCCCGAGTCCATTGCATTCGCTGCCCGGTGGAGGTAGATCCACCTAACCTCCCCCGTTAACCAAGGCACCTGGTAAGTACCGAGAACGTTCTCCCCTGGTCATTAGCGGCATTGCCCAACTTCAAACAGCCCGAAAACGCTGTGGGATCAGTGCGTCCGAGGACAGCAGGTTAATGTTCGTGGGTATGAACCAATGTGCTATGCGGACCACAGTCATTGGACGCCGACTCGACCGATCCCAAAAGCGCAAATTCTGCCTGAAGCAGGGGGAAACGGGCTTGCATTAGCAGCAAAGGGGGGCGACAACAGAGCTCCGCATCGAGAGAGCGCTGGCTGCACATACAACAGTCATACCCTTGAGCTGTCAGCTTCCTATAACACGTACCGCCGATGGGCGTCTGGTCGTCTGGTGGCTTGTGGTCAAAATATTGCATAGGCGCAAACTATTGAGCTAATTCAACGATTTGCGGAGATATCAAGCGAAACCTATCGCCATGGTGGCTGCAAGCATCCTCTTACTGCCCGGTAAGCTGGGCGGAACCATAGCCGTCTCTCGCTCCACGCTGAAACCTTGGGCTACTTTTGGGTCTAATGTTCATCATCGTGCTTCTACACCCCAGGGGGGGATGAGAGATTTTACCTCCGTTGCCGAGATCATTGGTAGCTGTTATACGGCGTTGCAGTGCGGTTCTCACAGTTGCCTCAATTCGGGCAATACATTGTCGATCTGTAGACGGCATCTTCCATTGAGCGAGACAACCAAGATGGATCTGACGAGCAGGGGAGGGATCGTAGCAACATTGGCGACCCTACAGCGCCAAAGTTGGAGCTTGGAAAACTTGGAAGATGGGAGATACGGTGTGGTGGTGACGATGATGGTCCTTCTTCGTCTCCTCAAGAGATCTATTTAACAGGACTCTTCCTCCCTCATCTTCCATCCCCATCAGCCTCTCAATCTTCCAATAAAGTTTCAATAAACACCAAACGCACTCAAACTACCTTTCAATCCAATCTCCAGCACCTCAATCCAATATGCAGTTCTCCAACATCATCGCCCTCCTTTCCTTCGCCCTCACGGTAACCGCCCTCCCGTCGGAAAATATTGAGGAGCGCACCAAGGGCAAGAAAGAGACCCCAGGTCAAAAAGCCCAGAACCAATGCGCCCAAAACCAGACTGCGTCCTGCTGCAACCAGATCGTCAAGCAGACCATCAACCTCATCCCCGTTAACGTCGGAATTGACTGCACCACCATCAATGGTGAGCCATGATTTGGAGTGATCCATGATGCATTTGCTGATATCCTTGCGCTTTAGTTCTTAGCGTCGCACCCATCACCTCCCAGTGCTCTCAACAGCAAAGCTTGGCCTGCTGCTCAAGTGGCGCGCAGGTAATATCCATTTCCATCCGTTCCAGTATTTCCCTCCTAACATCACCATAGAACGGCCTTGTCAACGTCGGCAACGTCTGCCCTAGCCTCATCGTTTTGTAGATTCCTTCTACAAACTCTCCGCATTTCGCGCCTTTCTGTGGCGATACTTATCCAGCCATGGCAGTGCGGAGGAGTTCCAGTTGGGCGTTCAGTTGTAACTCAAGCATACCGGCGCACTGGAAACTCGACAACTCTAGCGATTGAGTCTCACACTTTTGTTGCGGACTTGGCCAGTCTGTAGCATTCCCTTCCCTTTGCTGTTATATACGCACACAACCCATGTTTTCTACTCGGACTTGCACCGCTTAGGGCAGATGACCGGGTTCAGGACGGTTGGGCAAGATATATCCTTGGTCGTTGGGATGTTTGTTTAGTCAATCATATATATTCAATGGAGACTTTAACCGCACATTTTTGACATTATCTTAACAGTATCGTGATTGATTCAAATTTTGGTAGTATATGTAACGAAATTGAAGTGTCGGCATGGTTCGCTACTACCCACAAACCGTTTACTTCCATCACAAAATATCCAAATCCCCCCCTTAATATACACACAGTAAATAAGCCATACAACCGCACCACCATCATCAAAATCCCACCAAACCCACCTAACCCACCACCAACAACCTCACCATCCCAAACCAACCCTCACAACCGTCCTCCAACCCTCACAACCCTCCTCCAATTCCTACCCCTCAGTTCCCCCCTAAAACCCCAAACCAGCAACCCCCGTCAAAGCCTAAATTTAGCCTACGCTGCAACTACCTCCTCTTCTCTTAAAACTGTTTTACCATTTAAAAAGAAAAAATGAACGGTTGGTTTTGGTTTTGGAGAGAGAGGAGGAGTGCTGGGGATGGATGCTGGTTGGGTGGGTTGGGTTGGAGCAGGAGGGTGAGATGAGATACTTGGAGGCGGAGGGTTGGAGGACCTTTTTTCTTTTCTTTTCTTTGTGGGGAATGCCATCGATCGAGCGTGCACGTGACGGTTTCACGCCTCACCACGCCCCGGCTCCTACTATTCCTTAATAGATAAGCAAAAGATGGATATGTGAGATTGATTAAAGCTCTGACGGTGTTGGTCTTGTAGATGATGAGACGTAGGGGAAAGAGTGATTGAAGAGGAAGATTATGCTAGACGTGGTTGGGGTTTTAAGCTGTAGATATTCCCTTTCAGACGCGGCAGAGATTGATCGATAAAGTACCAGTACTACACTTTAGAGAATAAAAACAACAAATCCTCGAAAGATCTCAAGTGCGTCAGCGACAAAGTAGTGAGATGGACCGATTTTCGTTTAAACCAGTATGGCGGGTATTAAATGTGCCACGCTGTTTGCGAGGACGCTCATCTTTGACGGTGGAAACATTGATGTCCCATACGAAACCGTGGAGGGAAGAACTTGATCCAGGGAATTTTGTTATCTATGCTATGTGATGCACCCGAGCGGTGGATATACTCATTCGTGGCTAAAACACACATTTTCATGACCGAGATGATAATCATTGATAGGTGCCATTGATGAACCATTTCATCCATGAATAGGATACAAATGGCGCTCTCTTATCCATGGATTAAATGATATGCTCATGAATTATTAGACGTATATCAATCTATTATCTTTCGAATCAACACGTGTTCGTGTATATCTTTTCTGTCCTTATCGCGTGTGATTAACTGTCATTATTTTCAGATTATTCTTAGCTTCGAGAAGAAGGTATGTAGAGCAACGAGATGATAGCGAGATGATCAGCTAGTAACTTGATGCTCTGATTGTAATACGTCAAGTCTGAGACAGAGCATCAGCACGAATATATAAAAAAGTGAGGGCAAAGCTAAAGTAAGATAATATGTTATGCTATGAAGGAAAACAATGGAACAGTGACGAAGAAAGACTTCTCTATTCAGTAGCTTACGATCATCACATGTTCACCAAACCGAAAAGATAACTCAAGTACTTCAAACTCTCTCCAAGCTTTCAAGACATGACGATCTCTTTGCAAATACACGCTGGACCTTCGTTCGATGACAGCTTGTACACAGATTGCGTTGTTCTAAATTCGTCTTCATCAGTACCACTCTTCTCATTCCTTGCTTGAGAACGTGGGAGCTTACGTGAAAACATACGCCGAGCTACATGTATATGATTTAACTGTAATATGGCAGCGACAATCCCAAAGAAAATGGCGATCAGAGTATCAATGCTGGGGTTCCACGTATTGGTATTTGACGGCGGACAGATAAATGTTTGGACATGGGTCTCGTTTGCCCGAGACGAGAAACGCGTTTGGTTTATTGGAATACTCGATGTTGATGGCAAGCCAGGCTGAAGGGATGTGGGAATCACTCCGGGACACAAAGGAGCTGCTGTGTTGGGAGGCCCGAAGGCGGTGATGGACGAGGATGGCCGAGTATGGAGACATGCTATCGGTGCTACAAAGAGGAGCAAGGTCGATAGGAACCTCATCTTGGGATGGTTGATCTGTAATGTACAATCTTGAGTAGACGTAGTAATTTCACCCAAATCGAAAGGTACTTCTCCTGAGCCAGAAAGCGTGAGAGAACGACGCCTAATAAAAGAAGTCCTTGAGACTGACTTACTTAGCTGTGAACACTCAGGAGTGGATTTTCGTTCGGTGGCCAGTGGCATGATGGCCATCTTCGAACTGCCATCAGAGTGCCATTGTTGGCGTTGAAGATAACACACGTTTCGTTGCTGGTTCCTGCAAAGGCCAAAGATCCAAGTCTTTTATTCCAAGAAGTCAGAAGATAAGCTGTAATTGCAAGTGAAACGAGATGGAAGATGCCACAGATGGTGCTCATCACAGAAATGGAGGAGTAGCCAAAGGCCTCGTTGGATGGCCATGGCCATGGGCCAGGGGAAGGCAGCGGAATGGTTTTACTTGTGAAACTTGTTTACGCTTAGCGCAGGGGATGGTTACATCCTCAGGCTGAAATGCAATCCGATCTCAGCATTCGGGTGACCTGACTTGCTCAAGTTAACCACAACACCAGCCGCCCAGACATAGCAAAGTCACAACAAGCGTCCTCCTTCTCATATAACTGGAGGCAAATTGAGTAAGAAATATGGGGACGTAGAAAGTCGAATGAGCACCGAGCAGAGGTTCACATGAAGCAGCAGCCTTGCAGGAGGTGGTTTGCAACTCTGGAAAAGTACTGGCTTTCTGTGTTATGGCCCTGCCAACCAGGCGTACTGTAGGAACGGAAGCCAATACTTGAAACACGTCTGCCCCTGAGTGGCCTTCGGCAACAATATACGGGTGAGAATGTCCATTTCGAGCAACGCTTTATCACTGTTGTCTTCTGCCTTACTCCTGTTCCAACTTCCATAAAGCCTTCCATGACCGTCAAGGTACCCGAGCCAGAAGAACGAGTTCAGTTGTTCCCCGAGTTTAAGGGATGAATGCTGCAAACGCGGCGGATCCGGCGTTTCGTTGCCGAGGCGCCCGCTCCTTAGCGGAATCAGAAGTGCGACACTCAAACACTCTCTTTCCCAGCAAGCAAAACCGACCTTGGAACGTCAGCAGCGATACAGAGCTCGGTAGTATCATCGAGAAGGAGCCGACCTTTGCGGCTCTCAATGGGCGCACCCATGCAGAGATTCGGTCCTTTCTTGATCTTTCGGATGGAGAATTCGCCGCTATACAGGCTTTGAGGCAATTTCTTTGGTCTCCCGGTATTGATATGCTGTGTGTCTAGTTCGTTATTTGCAGCTGATTATTCAACTAGCTAATCGAAAAGACCGACAAGCATCTCGAGGTAGCCTTCAATCATTGATGAGGTTCTCCGACGCCTCTAGCTCTAGTTCTACCCGCCGCAGTAGCAGAACCGCATCCCTAAGCTCCAATACCAGATCCTCCTGGTCCACCGTCGAATCGCACCCCCTCAATCAGAAACACGTCAGGGAGAATGCCCGGAGTAGCCTACCCGGGCAGCAGCAGTCTCTTCTTAATCCCCAGCGGGACGGAGAGGCACGTCTTCGACAAGTGCACCCCAGTGCAGCTACTGGTGTACCATTTGCAAAAAACCACGGCTTTTCACAACCTATGGTGGCTGGACAAAGCATGAGAAAGAGGCCCATGAGGAAACCGTGTACATTTGCATGCCAGATGGTCCCGTAGTGCATAAAGAGCATGGTTTGATTTGTGCATTGTGTGGAGACATAAATCCGGACGAACGTCACAATGAAAAACACCAAGTTCTCCCTTGTCTCGAGAAAGCACTGACCGCTAGGACATACAACAGAAAGTATCAACTGGAAAAACATCTTGAAAGTCACGGAGTACCCAAAGGCTCTACCGTTGCTAAAGGATGGCGACGCGGCTACTTGGGCTTGTGGCTTCTGCGTTGCTTACTTCGCAAAATCTACGGAACGTTTCCATCATATAGCTACGCATTACGAACGTGGGGAAGATCTCAGCAACTGGGATGCAACGAACGTTATACTTGGGTTGCTTCAACAACCAAAGTTGCATGACGTATGGGAAGAGCGGATGAAGCTGCAGTTTCCTTGTCGCAAGCATGATCTTCGATGGGACAAAACCCCAACGGAGAGTTTGATATCTAGGTTAGAGCTAGGCCTGCCGGTCAAGGAAGATGGAATAGCTCTGGCAATGCACGCTTTTACTCAGTCGTACTATTTTCAGAGTCGCTTCGAAAGACTTCCCATATCTCCTGCAGCTCTCGAAAACCCCAGGGGTGGTCACAGGGAATCCCGGATAAACCAAGGGCTGTTGCAAGGTCCCCAGCGGCGGAGCAGCGGCCCGTACAGCTTCGAACAATATGGAAACTTGACCCCAAAGACCGAAAATGGTATTATAGAGTCCAGCTGGCCACAATCTTCAAGTGGTCGATTTGGAGAGATAGCCACGATGGAATCCTATCTGGGGGCAGAAGCTCCCTTAGGCATACCTCCACTATGTGGTCCGAGAATGCGCCCAGTATTGTCAGCTACTTCCGAAAATCTTGAAGCTCCAGCTACTGAATTGCTTCCAATCCAGCAAGCCGAGCAGTCGTCATGGCTCGGTTTAACGACCGCTCAAGCAAATGACATAGCTCGATGTGCATTTTACGCCAGCGAAACCTCCTGGCTTGACCATGTGGCCATCACAACCGGCTCTACGGAATCCAATCCGACGACTTTTCCCGCCGAAAGCCAAGCGGATTTTGGTATGAGCAATGACTATTCTACACCGCAGACAGCAGGTTTGGTGAGCAAATTCTGCCTCCAAGGTTTCGGTACCGTCCAAGATCGGCGTTTATCTCCAATGGACCTAGACCCAGATCTCGAAGCGACAACTCGTGTATTACTCAATGGAAACGACTAGCATGCGGTCAGGATAGAGCAGTGAGGAGAAAACGACATCATGAATCAGCCTACGATGATCAATTGGTCTAAGTGAAGGGAGCTGTGCTTACGAGTTAGGTTATCAGCAACGTCGAACAGATTTATGCCAATCACGAAGGTGAACCTGACTCTACTGGAAGACGAGAAAATTCATATTGAAGTTAGCTTTTCAAGGTAGATCGCTATGGCCATACTCAAATGATGTTTTTTAGATGAGCTTCCATTGATTTTATCCTTTCTTAGCCTATTAGCAGTTGAGCGTTTGTTCGTACCGATGCTAAGGTATATCTCTTTTGTAATGTTGATTTGGAGTCTGATAGATATTCTAATTACGCTATGTTGAGGGTTTCGCCTGAACCCATCAACGCTGCTGGTATCGTCATGGATATTACCATCGCGTTAGCCAGATATAATTATTCGATGTCCCGCCAATATACCTTACTTCACCACCGCTTTAGTCTCGATGACGATCACTCGTATCTTGAACACCAATCCAGCCATGCCAGTTGCTTCTACTTTCACGGCCTCAATTTTGTCGCTACTGTTGAAGCAACTGACCGTGCTGCTGCAGTCGCTGCTGTGGGTGCCACTTAAAGTACTGCAGGTGGCCCCAAAGATAAGAAACATTTGCTGAATCGATTTTGCGATTTGAGAAATCTGATTGACCAAGATTTAATTCAGAAAGCGTAGTGTCCATATCTATCTAAGCACACATCATGTGACCATAGGTAGGTGGGTTATACTTTGCTGACCAAGTCGGGTAGAGTAGCTTCTGCGCTAAGTATCTCGGTTTTAAAGGGGTTACAGTTGGTGAGGGGTTGGAAAAGTTGAGCCAGGGCCGGAACTTTTTTTTTTTGGATTCCGGCCCCGACTCAACTTTCTGCATATGCTAACCATGAGTTCAAAATTATTCCAACCCCGACTCAGCTTTCTGCATATGCAAATCATGAGCTGAAGAATTAATACTATATAGCTAAAGTAGTTAGAAGATAAACAGCAAGAGCGAAATATTGAAGTCGTGCATATGCACAGCTTGAGCGAAGCATCGAGAAAACAGCACAATCACAGATCATGCATATATCATGAATAGCAAGACGAGCAAAGATTCTTCTACATATGCTTAGCATATGCATTAAACATGCGAATTATGAACTCAACTTGTGACATTCTCATTCACAAGCTATCGTTCATGTTATCTTTGTCAGATCTTTCTTCTGCATTTTCTTCTTCATTCTCGTTGTTCTGCTCTTGATTTGCGATATTTGCATTGAGAGAATCTTGAGTTTCTTCTTAGTATATGCGTGACATACGAAGTGATTTCTTTGTGCTCAGTTGATGCTGCGCATATGCACAGACGAGACTTTGATGACCAGATGTGAATTTATTTGTGGTCTCGCTTCATGCTCTTGGCATATGCTTCGCATAGGGCCTGAGACTTTTCCAACCCGACGCCAGGTCTTGAATGTGCGAGGCATATGCCATTTTTAAAGTTCAACCCGACGTCAAGAATTTTTTCCGACCCCGGCTCAACTTTTCCAACCCCCCGGCCAGCTGTAACCCGGGTTTGAAAAAAGCGAGCCATTACATTCCGTCGTAAACCGTGTAAAATTTACTACACTTTGACTGCAGGATGACGGTAGACAGAGACACAGATCGAGCATACTTTGAATCAATTCCTTGGTGCTTAGAGCTCCTACAGGATCCCGGGTTCACTCCTACCCCCACCTTCTCTCGTCAGTACAAGGAGAGCACCGAGGACGCCCTATTCGCTGAAACACTCAAGACCAGCGACACAATACGCGCGTGTTCATCTCTCTACAAAAGGCCTGATCCTTCAGGTATTGGACAGATCAGCGAACTTATTATGCTCGTTAGCCTGGGCTATCGCGTCAACGGCCATCCCAACCTTTGCCATGGCGGGATTGTGGGAACACTGGTAGACGAAGCCATGGGGATGCTTCTGACCGTGAACAAGAATCTGACAAGTTCTCCTCCACAGACCATACTGATAACTACGCGACTTCGGGAAATTAAGGGCCGAAAGATCTATCTCGAAGCGTCCGTTAAAGATGGTTGCTATGTAAATCTAGCTAAAGCTGAGGCACTGTGGATCAGGTCAATGAGTCCAAAGAGAAACTATAATGTTTTCGCTACCGTACATTAAGCGCTCTTACAAGGACAAGAGCCAAGGGTCAGACGAAGTTTTGGATTTTAGGATCTTGACATCCCGATTCACAAACATCATCGAAATGCGGTCTGTCGTTGCAAACCGTTCCGAGCCACGAATCCAATTTCTCGAGGGAGGACTGAATACACCTGGACTGAAAGGAAAGCCTTTGCAAGGCGTTAGAATGTCGCCACCAACTTCGATTTCACAACTACCCTTACTTCATATGAAAAGCTATCTAGGAGAGAGGCTAGACTACCTTTTACCCATGTTTACAGACGCACTCGAGTAGACTGTCAGGCGAAGAAGTCAAACAGTCAAAAGTAGGGTATCAGAGACCTCCCACTACTAGATTCAAGATTTAGAAGGATGTCAGAATTTATTATACGAGCATCTCGTAGGATGCTTGAACTATACATTTCGCAACCGACAGAGTCTCAACCAAACGTAAACGTGGGTCATGCAGCCAGGACAAATACAGAAGGCTCGAACGGTTAGAACTGGAGGTCGCGGTATCACCTCCTCTTATAATGCCTCAACAACCTTTCTGGGGTCAAAGACTTTCTTTCCAAGCTCCTTATGCGATCCTTCGATACTGCGGTACAGTTGCTCCCCATTCTTGAAAGAATTCGACGCTCCGCATAGGTGGCAGTACAAGGTGCAAGTTACTCTAGGCCGTTTGGGTACATCTCCACAAGTTTTCGCGTCTCAGCAATCAGCCTGTGAGTGGTCAGCAACAGTTCGATGCCTCTGCTTGCTTGTGTATAGCAGATATACTCTTGTCTGGGTTTGGTGTCCGACACGAAAAGTGTGCTTTCGTGCAGGTAAATGGATATTGTCATTAGCAGGGCTCCCCACGGATTAGCTACCATGCTAATGGGCTGATACCTTCTTAAAGAGTATAAGGCAAGTCTAGCGTCGAGATCTTCCTCGGGGGGCGAAATAGGAAAGTGCGAGTGGTATGCGTTCATATAATTCCGCCCGAACTTATATCGAGAGATTCTCATCGCTTTGACATCGACTGCATAGCATCGACTATTACGACCATTTCTATACATGGGTCTAAGTCTGCTCGATGCTTACATTCGTTATGGCCATAGAAGCCAGCGGCGTCGAAGACCATAGGGTTTTCCGAAGATATATCATTGGATGCTTCAGAAGATCAGTCATTGTATAGCTTAGATCTGACCAAAACATACCGTTTCCATACCAGAGGTCACCATGCACAAAACTGGGCTTAAGGGAGCGACCGGCAGTCTCCAATGGGCGGAGCAATCGTGGAATGACCTTTTTGAAAAGTGGCTCCATGAGTGCCTTCAACTCTTCACATGGGCCACGTGCTTCCATTTCTAGCTCAAAGTCCCGCTTTGTACCATTCATAAAGCACTCCTCCCAAGTGTCGGTCCACCGAACATCCTGAGGAATGTTTCCATTGTACGTTGTTACATGAAACCCAAATTTTCCGGTCGGTGATACTGAGTCTCGGTGGAGTTGTGCAAGGCGTGCAGAGAATTGTTCCATCTCGGGCAGTTCATTGTCCATATCGTGGAAATTGCCGAGGAAAAATGGAGGTCATGGTTTGATTTGAATGTACCCCAAGCAATCGGTTTTGGGGCAAAGTCCGGGGTCACCGTGTGTAGGACTTTCATCGACTCGTATTCCCCTTGCATTATACCGCGCCCTCTGTCTCCAGTAGCAACCTTCAGGAAATATCTGGCGTCTGTGCCGTCAGGGAATTGGAGATGGACAGAGGCTGTGCGAGTCTAGTAACTTGCTCCATGGCCCGATGCATTGATGGTGCAAGCCCTTTGCGCTCCAGGAATCACTACCAAATGCCAGTACTCTCCTCAAACCACTGTTGGCCGGGCCAAAACATGGTCCTACCAAGAATGACATTCTCATCGAGGTCTATACTCTCCGTTTGAGGTTTATCCAACGGCTGTTCTTTGAACAAGTCCGTCATTGAGATTGTACGATTAGAATATAATCGATGACACAGATGCAAAGATGGCAAAGATTGGTTGAAATGGGCTTACTATTAGAGTACTCCGTAGCAACCTCTTCTATCTTCAATATCGCGAACGCGGCGTATCCTGCGAATTGGGGCTAATCTGGGCGCTTAATGATAGGTGGTAAATGGAGTCTTTCTATTTCCGTATGTACTCCGTAAGCTCACCCCCACTACTTTATGTTGGTTCCCGGATCCATCACGGCTCGTTAACCTCCTGATTGGTATACTGAGGGCCGATCCTAGCACCATCCATGTATGCGGCTCTCGGTAGTCGGTACTCGCTCGAACTTTAGAACAACTTACAGCCTTGCGCAAGCTGGAGTCTTTCAATGAATCTCAACACCAAGATGCAAATGCAGATACTGCTATGGTAAGCTCCTTAGTCGAACTTCGAGATGACCTTACTAATTCCTGCCGGCTCTAGTTTTCTCGGTGGCGCAAGTCTAGCAATTCCAGGTTGAGTGTTCTCGAGGAAAGCCTGACCAGCTTGACGGCGATAGAACAACCTCTTGAGACTTCCGACAATCAAATCGGCCCTCTTGGCCTCAACTTATTGTATACACCGCCTGCGCCTCTTCTCGATTTCATTTTCGTCCACGGTCTTCGCGGTGGCTCGAAGAAGACATGGAGCAAAACAAGTCACTCATACCATTACTGGCCAAAGGAATGGCTTCCCCGCGATCCCGAATTTAAGCATGTCCGCATCCATAGTTTCGGTTACAATTCGGATTGGAACGATCGGAAAGATAGCATCATCAATATACACGATATTGGGAAGTCACTTCTGGGAGAGATGATCAACTCTCCAGAGATCCGGAGAAATGACAAAGTAAGTTGGAGAGACTATCCACTTTCAATGTAGACATAGGCACGACTTGGGCTGAGCACTATTGGCTTTGTGGCATTAACAGGATGGCTTCCATGCTGTCTTTTTGTGGGCTGACCTTACGTTCGATTAGACACAAATAATATTCATCAGTCATAGTATGGGAGGACTTGTTGTCAAGAAAGTAAGTAACCTTCTTACAAAGCCCACCGCATCATCCTGTCAAACCTCTGGAAGGTCTAGCAATCATTTATTGGAGCAATGTATGCAGTGGCAGCCGCGACAACCACAAGGCAGAAACCCATATACGTTGCTGAAATATTCTCTTTACCCATCGAAGATTTTATTATCTTCGTGTCATCGTCTTAAAGGGCTGGTAGCCCTTTAATGCTCAGCCGTCTTTGTTCAGGTCGTGCTAATCTTTCTATTCTGTCAGGCATGCATTCTCGCTAATCAGGATCCATTGGCGAAATCCCTCGCAGACCGTTTATATGGCATCGTTTTCCTCGCCACGCCACACCGGGGTGCAGACTCTGCAACTTTGCTGAACAACTTACTGCGGGCGTCGCTATTACACAGCCAGAAACCTTTCGTAGCAGACCTGGAGCGAAACTCCGGCGCAATTCAATCAATAAATGATGATTTCCGCCATTACTCTAGCACACTTGAGTTGCGATCATTCTATGAAACCATAAAAACGAACATAGGTTTTTCAAACCTTCTCATTGTCGAAAAAGACTCCGCGACCTTAGGTTACCCGAATGAGCAGAGCGCGTTGCTCAATGCAACACACCGTGACATCTGCAAATACCAAAGTCCGGCAGATCCGAACTTCATCAGTCTCAGAAATGCGTTGGTGACCATGTCACAAGACGTTGCAAGGAAAGGTCAGATCGAGAATCCATCGAGGATCAAGTAGCTGAGTCCTTCTAGTTATTGCGGTCATGCGTGATGAGCATCGTAGCCAACTTCGAGAGCTTCAAGACTATCTTAGCGTATCAGGGATACCGGAAGATGATCTGACAACTCTCGAAGATGCGTTACTCGAAGGCTCCTGTCAATGGCTGACTTGGAAGAAAAAATATCAAGCATGGCGAGACTTTCACCCTGGCAGCCTTCCGTACTACTGGCTCAGTGGACAACCAGCAACAGGTAAATCGGTCTTGGCTGCCCATGTTCTTAGAAATCTGGAAGACATCAACGCAAATTGCTGCTACTACTTCTTTAAGCATAACGATACCGAAAAGTCAAGTCTTAGTGGCTGTCTCAGATCTCTGGCGTACCAAATGGCTGTTATCGACCTTCGCGTCCGGTCCCAACTTATGGCCATGAAACATGACGAGGTTCGATTGGATAAAGAAAATGACCTTTCGGTGTGGCGTAAAGTCTATCTATACGGAATTTTCGAACTTGTTCTTGATCGGCCTTTCTTCTGGGTTATTGATGCATTGGATGAATGTAGCAGTCAAAGCAACATCATCCCCTTGCTCGGTAAAGCCTACGGGATTTTTCCACTCCGGGTATTCGTGAGTAGCCGAGCTACTCCTGAAATCTCCAGAAACTTTTCTCAGCTAGAGGAGCTAATTTATGCTGATGAATTGACCCCCAATGATACTCGCGGCGACATTGAACTTTATTTACGTGCCAATATGAGAAGTTTAATGTTGAAAAATGAGCCATTCTGCCAGAAGGTTACTGAAACGATTTTGAATAGGTCTTGTGGCTCGTTCCTTTGGGTTGTCCTTGTGTTAGAGGAGCTACGATCTGCGTTTAGTGAAGGCGAGGTCCAACAGGTCCTGGAAGAAGTCCCACCAGGTATGGACGCTCTTTACAAAAGGGCGCTGTTGTTGATGTCTAAGACAAGTCGTGGGAAGCACCTTGTTAAGGCCGTCTTGCTATGGATCGTGTGTGCTATTCGCCCACTTACCTTGAAGGAATTGGAGCATGCGATACTGCTTGACACTGGCGAGAGCGTACTTTCTTTGGACAAGTTCATCCTGTCTACCTGCGGGCAACTGGTACATGTAGACAAGAATGGTCGGGTCTCGCTGATTCATGAGACTGTGCGCGCGTTTCTCCTGAAGGATGACCTACAGTCCGAGTTTGCTGTCGAGAAATTCGAGGCTCATGGTCAGATCGCCGAGGTTTGCCTGCGATATCTCAATAACGATGAAATGAAGCCTCCTCGAAGCCAGAAATTAATGCAAATTCACCGGACCAAGGCAGCAAAAAGGTCTCCTATTACGCAATATGCCTGTATGTACTTCAGTCAACACCTTCGAAGATCCCACTCAGAGAACTCGCAGCTATTAATTAGCCTCGTCAAATTTCTGGAAGGAAATGTTTGCTCTTGGATTGAGCTAATGGCAAGTACTGGAAACCTTCACCAGCTGATACGAACAGCCAAGGACTTGAAGGGCTTCCTCCAGGCTAGAGCAAAGTATCATTCCCCAATCAGTAAAGAAGTGCAACGTGTTAGCAGTTGGGAAGCAGACCTTGTTCGATTAGTAGCGCAATTTGGAGGTGGTCTTTTAGCAGTTCCATCCGCGATATTCTGGCTGATACCCCCGTTCTGCCCTCCGACATCAGCCATCGGGTCACAGTTCGGGTCGCTACCTCATGGCATCACTGTGGAAGGTCTTGCATCAAGCGCATGGAGTGATCGATCATGCTGCATTCACTATCATGGAAAACAAACAAGGGCAATAGCCTGCACTGATACTGCGTTCGTAGTTGGCCTATCTGATAAATCGATAAGGCATTATTCGTATTCTACCTACCAGCAATTACAACAACTGAGCGTGATGCAGCCAACCAAACTTTTGGCTTTGAGCAATTCTGGAAAGTTGATGGCAGCCAGCAGTGTTCACTACGTGATGATGTTTGAATTAGAAACAGGGCAGCGGTTGTGGCAAACCCGGTCACCACAGGAATGCCTTACGCTCTCGTTTGCAAATCAAGACAAGTCCCTGCAGATCCTGACAAAAGGGGGTATTCTATCGTTTATCTCGGCCACCGACGGGTCGAGGTTGTCGTATATTTCATTGGAAGAAACATCTAATAAAACAGACCACGCTGGCTTCCGTCGCATATTTACGTGCGCCACTTTCTCCTTTGAACTTAGTATGATCGCGGCTGTGCAGAGGGGAGGATCAATTGGCCTTTATGACATGGAAGAAGGCAGCTTTGTTGGCCTATGCAAGAGAGATGCCGAAACTGAGCTTGAGAGCACAGATTTCGCACTCTCATGGGTTTCTGACTTCATATTTAATCCGAACCCAGCAATTAGCTTACTGGCTGCGCTTTACCATGACGGAAATTTGGTACTATTCGATCCGTGCCAGCTAGCGGTTGTAGCACAGGTCGAGACAGATGCTCAAGTGCTGACCTGCAGTCATGATGGCCGCATCCTGGCTACAGGCGATGCCGTTGGTACCATACAGGTTCTCGAGTTCGAGTCCCTTAATCTGATCTATAAGGTCATTGCCTCCGATGACCCGATCAGGTCCCTAGTATTCAGCAGGGATAATCTTCGGTTTATAGACATTCGTGGAAGTCAGTGTAACCTTTGGTAGGTACATCGTTTTTCATTTCCATTTTGGTATACCTTCAACTGTGCGTGAAGATAGCGTAATACTGCCACAAAGTCTAACGTTGTCTAGGGAGCCACCTATTCTAGTTCACTCAGACACGTACGACGACGATAGCGTTTCTGATAATATAGCCGTCGAACCAACCATAGTAGGATTTTCCTGTACTCATCATATAGCTGCAATTACTGCGCTCGCATGCTACACAAATGATGAATTAGTCTTTTGTGGTAAGGATAACGGGGATATCACGCTTTATTCCACTGCCACCGGCATGGAAGTGCAAATCATGTACCAACATGCAAAGGGAATCGCCATTAAGCTTATTGAATACGGCACCCAGTCCAACGTGTTGGCGAGCGCAGACGCATCTAGCAGGGTGATGGTTTGGAAAGTAGCCAGAACTGGTAAAGCATGGGTAGCCAAAGGTCCGTTGCTAGATGCACGTATACCCGATTACGCCATCAACCAACTTCTGTTCGACGCAAATAACAATTGGCTTTTGATCTCGACTCTAATATCTGACATAATCTATAACGTTAATTCGGGGATTAAAAAAGCAGTAAGTATGGAGAAAAAAGATTCACGAAGATGGATAAACCATCATCATGATCCGAGAAAAGTGATCTGCGTCACTGCAGAGGCGGCATACATTCGCAGTTGGGAGCATCTCTCCGATCCTGATGCTGCTGAGACGAAGCTTGTATTAAACACAAATGGGCCTATCCTCGTAAAAGATGTTGCCATTCATATGAACGGCTGCATCCTATCCATCGAGCTTTCGGGGTCTTCAAGTCAGCAATCAACTTTCAAAATTTTGCTTCTATCGGCGTCGTCATTTGATAAATCATTCGCCAACACCATAGAGCCGGTGCAGCGAATACTAAGTATATCTCAGAAAATGAGACACGTCATCGGAAGTCATGGCAAGAAATTTTTGTTTCTCGACCCAGGGATGTGGGTCTGTAGCCTGGATCTGGAGACATTTGAGAGTGAATATTCCCGGCACTGTTTCATCCCCAATGAATGGTTGAGCACAAACTGGGATCTCATGATGAAGGTCAATCAGAAGGGAGATTTAATCTACGTGAAAGGCCATGAATTAGCAATCATCAAACGCGCGCTTGACAACAAAGTGGGCGTTTCCACGAACACAGGTTGATACGTTCAGCATATCGATTCCTATCTACCGTATGTGTCATTGAGGTGGTAGACTAGGGAATTGAGTCCGTGATCGACAGCCCCTCTAAGAGATCATAGGCCCAACTATCTGACCCTCTTAGATCTGCTCGACTTTTGGAATAAGAGACGCCCGTGTTATGGGCTAGATGAGTTTCGAGATTGTCGAAATTTCGGAAAGGGGGATGACCTCTTAAGGTGAATACTGAAGCAGTATTTGTTGTTAACGCGATCACGTCTCAATTGATGAAAAGAGGAACAAAGCTAACAAACACATTCCGATGACCGTGCTGTACATCGTTCACTTCTGAATTCAGTGATATTTCGCCCAGTACCGCGAAAGAACATTGGATCTTTTCGCATTCCAAGGCTTTGAAAAGATGTTCCGAGGACATTATCGCTCTATAAGCCTGAGACTGGTATTACGGCTACTCAGAAGTATCAGTATTGAGCGGCTTAGCTTCTCGAGCTATTGCAGCATGAGCTTCCACTCAGCCTCGCTATTCGCAGCGCAGTTCCCAGAACTTGGTCTGATTGCGATACGTCATGAAGTCGATCTACTCGTGATGTCCAACCTAATATATCATCCTTTAATATTACCTGCTGGCATTAAGCGGATGCCGATATTGAACTATCGCATGCACGTGTCATGGCGCAAATTTGCCACATCTTCGAATGCAGCCGAAATGCGCTCTGGTCAAACCGAATTCGATCAAGCTTCCCACCTTTTCCCACCGAAAAAGTCCGGTGCCCAGCCCGAAGCCACAAATGCCTCCAATGATTATAGATGCTGAGTATATACTTGTTGTGAGTACCAGGTAGGTATATATTTGCAATAGCCTATTCTTTAGCTCCTAGCAGAATATTCAAGCGTTTTCTCAGATGCCAATTCACGTGAGATCTCCCTGATTTAAGAACACTTCTTCGACATGAACCGGGCGGAGTTACCCTACCATTGAAGCTTTCCCCACAATCTGACGATGTCAGCGAACGGAGGAGGTCCCTCTCACCCCTCGAAATCATCGCCCAAACATGTCCGCATTAGCGACCAAAACCCCACTACAGCCTCCTGGTGAAGCCTTCGGCAAAGGTTCTTCTGGTTCTGAACTCAATGGCGCTATCTTATTTACAATGGTCGTTATCCGGAGTCGTTCGGAGATGACTGCTTTGACTACTGAGATCAACCGCGAGTGCGCCAGGACCAGATGCCCTTGAGAAATGCATATAAACCCCACCTCGCAGCTTCTTCTCCTCTTCTCTTGGGTATTCGATTAAGTCTTCATCCCCAAACAATAGCAGTCATACTAAATCTTCAGTACGGAACACTGAGCACATTGTTCCACGTTCATCTATTCCAAAATCAAAACTTCACCCGCACTCAGAATGCACGTCGCCATCATGATTGTCAGCCTCTTTGGCCTCACCATTACCGCAGCACCTCCAGCAGTAGTGCCAAACGCGCAGCAGCCTCACCAACATGCATAGAGGAATGTACGCAGCAGCAAATTCGCTGTACTGAAACAGCTGATGCCAATGCCGTTGCCGTCTTCTCCTTTCGAGAAGCAGTGTTAAAATGAGAAGACACCCCACATGCCATTTTTCAGGACCAAAAGGCTGTCAGCAAATGCTCACATCTCATCTGATAGTTCCAATCTGGTGGGCTACCGCGACAGCAATTGCACCGCCAACGAGCTAGCGGCTCCAATTGCTGGCCTCCCGGTGTGAAATAGATGCTTGAGCTGTGGGTGTGGAGTCCGTTCTGCGGTTGAATGGAAAAAAATCTCGAGAATGTAATGGTTGGCGACCGGCGGTTGGATAGGATGTTAGAAAGATACTTTGCAGTCTAAGGTAGCATGACAACGCATTGAATCCTCTCATTATGCGAGACCGTTGAGCCTCAAGTCAACCCAAGCTTTCGGTTTAGGCTGCAATCGCTTAACTTTTTTCTTTTGCCGCTGCAAGATCGAACCACTGACCTTATCATATAGTCAGCGCACTTCTTTGGAATCGATATTGAAGGGCTTAAGAGCCAGCAGATCCTCGTTTGAAACGAGTCTGTTGAACAAATCTACAATCTCGGTCCTGAGGTCAATTATAATTGCACAAAGAAGTAGATTTGTGTTTTCACGACTGGGATCAAGAACAGATTTGATAGCTAGAGGTTTGACATGTCGAGTTTGACAGAGAACCTTGATGTAGCAATTACTACTTCATTGATGTGATCTCTGCTGCTTGAACTGACCCAAGTAATTTTATCCTCCCACACAAGCGCCTTCAAGAGAGTCTCTATAGCCAACATATCAAATACCTTATGTGATCTCGTTCCTCAATACCTGGTTAGCAAACTGTTGTCGACGTTGTTCATGGCTTACAACTCCTTAATATTCGAGCTTTACGGTCTGACAAATCCTCAATCGTACGTATTCTGCGTGTGTTGCGCGGCTGCGCGTATCCGTCGTATTACAAGCAACGTCATGTAGCATAAACACCTCGTATCTCCTGCAATGCAACCTACGGAATCGATAATCCTAACCTTAAATCTACACGAATTCATGTTTAGAAGTCCAGAAGTGAATTTAATGGGTATAAAGACGTCCCCATCTCTAGAGTATTCTGTTGGGTCTCCTCAGTCCAAAATACCTTTCATTCTGAGTTATAGGATCAAAAATATTCAATCTTTCCAAATCTGTGCTTGACTTCTCGTCAATCATGAAGCTCCTGTTTTGCACGCTCTTCCTAACCATCATCTCCACCATCACCGCAACTCCCCTTGTACCAGGCGTCCAACGCTCCTTCAAACTCAAATCCCACGTCCTTACGCCCCCAAATCCCTCCTTCGAGACCCTCTACCTAGAGCCCTACCACATCTACCCTGCCTTTAATTACGCCGTCTTCGCCCTCAAGACCGCCGCCAACCCCGGTATCGTCGGCCACCTAAACGGCACGGCCGACGACTTCACATATGACAACGCAGATCTAATTTTCGGGTTTGGCGGGAGCTTCCCTTACGGCTTTGTGATCGATCAGATCAATACCACTTACAATCCTATTGAGATTAACGCGGGCGGTGGGACAAAGGGCATCTTTATTGATCAAGGGGTGATCAAGTATCATAACCCGATATCGGGGGGCTTTTACGGTCAGTCGATCTACACTATTTGATGTAAGACGTGGACAACAAAGGCTAATCCGACGATATTCAGCTTGCAACAACACGCTAGTTTACGGGCCAGCGGTACAGGTGTTCTACAAGCCTAAGTTCATTACTACACCGGCAAATTGCTCGGATGTGGAGTTGGTGGTTGAGTATGTCTGAACTGTAGGAGGACATTCTGTATTATAAGGTATTGGAGGCTTGATCGAGCGATTTAGCAGACGGACATGTAATAAAGCCTACATCTACGGTATGTGATACATTGCGTCCCTGAGCCTTGACCTTTGATTGATACTCATCGTGCGGCTTGATCGACTTTCCGGCTTGTGTAAGTCAATGTAGTACTAACAACTTCTGCTACTTGGACCGAGCGCCTCCCCTCCCCTTCCCCTTTCTACATATGTGCAGAATAGTCGCTGGTCACAAACCACTATCATCGGCGTCGTGGCGAAGAAACTGATCCACACAAGCCGTCTTGCATTACAAAGCTCACAACAAGACCTCTAGCCTATCTTTTACACTAGAATAAAGTCATTGCAGTAAGAAAATTGTGTTCAGATATTCATACTATCATAAATTTCGACGTAAGAGATTCTCTTCAAGGCAAACAGGGTTGTAACCATTACAGCCTCAATTATTTGATTTCTGACTCTGAGGACGTAACAAGAACTTCGATCAACTGAACATACACCTTCGCCGCCCGCTGTGCCTCTTCTCTCGTCAATGCCTTGTCTTCCGTCAATGCCTTGAGATTGTACAGCAAATTAAACATGTACGAGGCCGGTTCGTCCTTGAAAATCTTCAGCATGGCCGCGTACTTGAGACTCATCTCACCTTACTAAATTTCATGACGATTCAGAGCATGGAGTTTTGCTGGTTTGAAATACGATCGAACGGCTGAAAGCAAAGTGAGAACTTCTTGACTCATAGATTCTGATCGTTCCTGACGGTGACATGGATCTTCTTTATGCGTACTATGTCAATCTGTGTGAAGTCTCGGAATCCGAATTGAGTTTCGACAAGGAGATCCTTGACCTTGATCATGGGTGATAATTGGTTGCAGAACGGAAGAAAGTTGGCACAATTACCAATGATAAGATGTGGATTATCGATTGCCACATTCCGTCCTTGATGAGATTGTCGTACAAGACGTCGATCGAATTGCCTCTAAGATGGGAAAGCAGGAGCGTGTATGCGATCTGAAAGATAACAAGCACAGTGTCACCAGGCCATGTCCTTGATGCGAGCGGTTGAAAGAACTTTTCCAAAATTCACTCGAGAGTATTACATTCTGACAATAGGTCTATACAATACCGTGCAAAGAGTAAGAACGCAAAAGATCCCTTGAATAAGATAACGTTGTGGTAGTAGACAACCCTGGATCTTTCTCATGCTCTTGTTTCCTTCTTCTCCGACGCATCTGTCACCTGCTCATTGTCCTTGGACACGTGTTTCAAATTGAACCAACGCATTCCAAAAGTTGTAAGTACGGACACACAAATGGTTACTGTGGCACAGATCATCGTTCCTGATATTGCAGCGCTGTATGCTTCTCGTAAGCCCGTCAGGGTTGAAGGTGAGGATGCTAGAGTGTCTAGATTGAGGGCGCCGGCTTGAATAACGGCCTGCGGCGATACGGTGCTTGTGTACTTGGGAACCTGGCTGATGAGTTCGCTGATCAGGATCTTTCCGCCGATAGAGATTCCGATAGCACTGTATCAATTTAATTTTCACACAGAAGTTCTAAGTAGGAAGTTATGCTCACCCTCCTGCTAGTGATGCAAACGTTGCAATAGCTAGCAAGATTTCAATTATTTGTGACGCTTTTCTAGAGATGAGTCTATCGTTGTCTGTGGATGGACGTACCGTTGCCAATATATACGTCACTTTCACTTTAGGTAAGGCTGATCAGTAGATGGCCAGAAATTTTGGTATTTGAGGTCTTACTCTTCGAGTAAGGCTTGGATAGCTGTATATGGCATGTTCGTACACATGCCGTCTCCAAAACCTGCGAGAACCATATAGACCACCCATTTGGCTGTAGGTGTTTGAGTTCTTATCATGATGAGCAGTCCTGTTCCAACGGAGCATATGACCTGACCGAGGAGCATGATTGGAACCTGAAGTACGACAGATCAGCATAAATTACAGGGAGTGTAGATTGATAGACCCACGTAATATCCAGTTCCTGTAGCAATTCCACCAGCAAGAACAGTCGCAATGACCTGAGGAGCTGCTAGTGCCAGAAATCTGACACCGCTTTGTAATACGGATACTCCTTGAGCGGCCTGGAAGTAGAATGGAAGGTAGTATAACTTCTGGTACCGTTATGAGCTTCAGCCAAAGGTTCGTATGACCAGACCAGACTTACAATATTGCTCGACATAGAGATGAAGGACAGCGCCAACGCTCCATATAAAATCGTGCGCTGTTTCAATATCCGTGGTGGAATGGTTGCTTTATCCCCCAAGAGGGCTTGGGAAAGGCAGAACGCGAGGAATAGGAGACCGAATCCAATCCAAAGACCAACAACTTGACTTGATTTCCAAGGGTATTTCTCTCCACCCCATTCTAAGGCGAGAAACAAACAAAAGACAGCTCCAAGTAACAACACAGCGCCGAGAAAGTCAAACTGCTTGGTTTTCACTTTGAAGGTCATCATTTTCACACTCTCCTCTTTGACCTTTGCAGTGAGACCGAGAAAGACAAGTACAAACACAGCAGCGCCGATCGGTAGATTGCTATGCTGAAAGTGAGCGATCCGAAGTAAGATATAGCCTTGGGAGGTTGGACGAACATCCAAAAGCACCATCTCCAGCTCACACGATCTGTCAAAACTCCACCCAAGATCGGACTGAAACAGGCACATATACCAAAACAACTGACAACGAGGCCGATATACAGAGGGCGCTTTTCGAGTGTCGAAATGTAGGTGATGACTGTGATTGCTCCTTGGATGACTCCTGCAGCCCCAGTGCCAGCAATGGCTCTTCCAACAATAAATGCTTTAGAATTCGGAGCGGCAGCACATAGAGCTGAGCCAGCTGCGATGTTTGTTAGCAAATGAGTAGGTAAAGATATATAGAGACAAAAGCTGAGCTTGCCTTCAAAAATCAATATAGAGGCCAAATACACGAATTTGATGTTGAAAAACTTGTAGACCGTTCCTCCGGCAGGTTGAAGCGCGGTCAAGAATATGAGGTATACCGAACCATACCAGCTAATATCATTGAATGCATGGAATTCCGTGGAAATCTTTGGGATCGCCACAGATATTATAGTAGTGTCAATAGCAACAAGAAAAGTGCCTAGAAAGAGTGACACTAAAATTATTGCAAGTTTCAAGCCTCCTGGGTAATCTTTGCCCACCTGTAAAGCTTCCGCCATGACTTTTTGTAATAGTTATGGCTTGAGAAAAAGGAATGCTCGCTTTAATTTGGCTTCACAAGACAACGGCTATCCGGAAACCGAATAAACCCTTCCTGAGACTAAGAACCGCAAGATCTTTTACAACTTCGTAACACCGTTCAGCTGATGTACTGAGCCGCAGCCATGCCGCATATCCAAATGAACAACGTCCGTAAGCTTGATACATTGATATATGTGCTTTCCAATGGAGGGGGTGATCTCACAGCCAATGTTAATACCCAAGTAAAACTGTGTAACGGAAAGGGAACTGTGTGGGAGCGTGCCTGCAGCCTGCAGGTGACGCTTGGGCAGGGGGCCTTAGCATTGGGAGAGCCTGCGCCTATAGATTGCCGAAACGTTGAAAGAGCTTCCAACAGGAATTGTTTCAACCTGGGGCAAACTAACAAGGGCTCAGCGATAAGACGCCTCATAACCGCAGTACGCGAAAGCGTTACAAAGCACCTTGCAACACATGAATATGATGTCTGCCTTTGCCACATTTGCCTTCCTTTACCTAGTGAATGCTGCCAGGGAGTCGTGCATTGCAGATAATTATTCAGACACACTGTCGGAAATCAGTGTTTCTTGAAGGCGGATAAGTATAGTGCATGAGGTCTTACTCCTTGCTTCTTGCAGCAGCATGTGGCCCTTCTATATCTAGAGGCCTGCAGGAATGAGGCAAGACATGACGCTGATTTTAGCAGAGAACCAATGGCGTGTGCAGGAATGCCTTGTCCGCCTACATTTGCTCACGATTTGACACACAAAGCCGAGACAACTCATACAATGACGTTGCGTCTATTAGAGATGTTGGTATTAGTTTGAGTCCTTCTAGGGGAGCACATTTCGGACCAAGTTTTAGTGGGGGGATCGAGTTTTGCGGTGCGGCTTCTTTTTGCTACCCGCGTGTGGGGAGCTTCTCGTTTACACGCACGCTACTCGTATGCACGGGGTTTCCGCGCACACTGGGTTTCCGCGCACTCTAACTTGAAAGGTTAGTTACAGATAGTATCCCGGGGCACGCTAAACCCCGGGATACTATCTGTAACTAACCTTTCAAGTTAGAGTGCGCGGAAACCCAGTGTGCGCGGAAACCCCGTGCATACGAGTAAGTATATTACACGAAATAAACCAATACACGGTCCACTCCTGCGCAAAGTAAGCTTTTGTTCATTCGTTCACTTCACAATCCTTCATCTAAGGTCTCTGCCCGAATCACGATATCTGCTCTGTTACGATGAATTCCAGGAGCTTGGTTTATGACCATGTGTCGGTTGTTTCTGGTGTTGGATCGATATTTCTTCTTGCTATACTTTCTTTTTCATTCAAGCTGTATCGCGCTCGCAGTGTAATGCTGAAGTTGAGGAGGCAAGGCCTAGTATGTGAATCAATCAACTTGAAGTGAAATGGATTGTTAACTGCATTAAGCCGATGCCGCCATACAACCCTCTATTTGGTCACCTTGGCTTTGCCTACAAGATAACTTCAAAATTACCTAAAGACGCACATCCAAACTACCTGCCAGACATGATTCGGCGTGAGCTACCAGACCTTGGACCAGTGTTTTACCTTGACACTTGGCCATTTGGACCTCAAATGCTTGTTGTGGCATCTCTCAGTGCATTACATCAAGTCACACAAAAGCACTCCCTCCCCAAATATCACGCCATGAAGTCTTTCTTGCACCCAATTGCAGATGGCTTAGATATAGTCACGATGGAAGGACAGCTATGGAAAAAATGGAGAGGCATATTTAATCCTGGATTCAGTACAAATCATCTCATGACATTAACCTCGGAAATTGTGGAAGAGACTGCAAAGTTTTGTGACATACTTGAGATGCGTCTAAGAGATCAAAATATCTTTAGATTCAAAGACTTGACAGATTTTCTGGCCATGGATGTTATTGGGAGAGTTGTAATGTAAGGCTTAACCTGTACAAGTGTCTTTCAAATACTGATAAAGCATCAGGAATATGCAATTCGATTCACAAAGACACAGTAATTCACTCGTGGATGGTCTTCGCATGCAAATTCGATGGTTGACCTTTGGAGCTGAGGTCAACCCATTTGTAAGATACAATCCCTTACGCCCTCTTATTCACCGCTATAATAAGTGGCGAATGGACCGTTATGTTGGTCCAGAACTTGATGCTCACATTACCAACTTTAATCTCGAAAAGCAAAGCAAATCAATAATTGACTTAGCCTTGACTGCATATCTTTCAGAGAACTCAGAAAAGAAGACCGTTAACAGCATGGATAGTACATTCAAGATGTTTGCTATGAGTCAAATAAAACTCTTCCTGTTCTCTGGCCATGATACCACCAGCAGCTCCATTTGTTATCTCTTTTATGTTCTGAGCCAGAATTCAATAGTGCTTAGCCGTGTTCGTGCTGAGCATGATGAAGTATTTGGCTTAGATCTTGGTCTGACTAGTTCCCTTATCATTAAAGATCCATCTTTGCTTAATCGGCTACCATATACGCTGGCGATAATCAAAGAGACCCTTCGGCTGTATCCCGCTGTTTCGAGTACTCGTGCTGGAGAGCCTGGGTTTGATGTGATGGATGATGAAGGTCGTCGCTTTCCAACGGAAGGATTTCTAGTATGGGCCAATCCGCACACAATACAGCGAGATCCCACTTACTGGCCCAAGCCAGATGAATTCGTACCAGAACGCTGGCTTGTGTCTCCGAATGACCCTCTTCATCCAATCAAAGGAGCGTGGCGTCCCTTCGAGTATGGGCCGCGGAATTGCATTGGTCAAGAGCTCGCTATGGTCGAAATGAAAATCATCATGGTCATGGTGGTACGAAGATTCGATGTCAAGCCAGCGTATGCGGATATAGATCACAATGGGCCGAAGGAAATTAAGACCGTGTATGGCGAGAGGGGATACCAGATCCAGCGGGCCCAGCCAAGCGAAGATCTCCCTTGCCAAGTTTCGAACGTGGTAAGGTAGAATATCGAAAGGATCGGTGATGCCGTTTCGGCGTTGCTGCATAGACGCTGAGGGAATCCTGTAAGGTAGAAACTGGTCTCGGTTAGGCTTGGCATGTAGAGAGTTGATTGGACGGAGAACTCCTAGAATCATTTTTGATTTGAGTCTACCACGATTAACGTATTTTCCTAATTTCTACTAGTACTACCACTATTATCTAGATGCTAGTCTACCGGTTACTGCTGCTATTATTTAACGAGATCCTGTAGCATATCGGTAATCTACGAGGTCAAAGCTAACATTGCGACTAAAAGTGGGCGAGGGGGGGTAAGTACTACACACTGGGCGGCTTCTACGGATTATACAGAGAAAATTCTGGGACATCATTTGATGAAATCATGATAGCAAATTTAATCAATTTACTCTACCACTAATCTACTCATTGACAAACTCTAAGCTTCGGGGACAATTAAGGCCACATTGTAAAATTTACAGACACCACCATGACACGAATTGCCAGTTGCCACTAGGAATGACCTCTGAAGGTTCACAGATTCCCATTTGACTCCATGTCTTGTCCGCCTTCTTCTGAAACAATAGTCTCATCTCTAGAACGTGAATTCTCCAATTGATGACCGCGGATAAATGACTTCATGCCTGTTAATGTGGCTGACGGAATGGTCAGATCTTCCAGTTCCTGGTCATCATGAACTTGTCTCTTCTGCCTTCTAATAATTCTCGAAATCGAAGCCTGCCATGGCTTTGCTTGGTTCTTGCGAAGACGATCTGACGGATTGGCAACAAAGATAGATCGGAACGCAGTCATTGATATCATGGTTACTGCAGTGCATGCTTCCACCTGTTGCCATAGATATATCCAGGAGTTGTCAAAAGTTCCACGGTAGTGGATGCCAGAGACTCTTATGATGGCCATAATGACCATAACTATGCTGAGGCAAAGGAATGTTCCAAGGCCAAGTTTCTGGCGCGGCTTGATCTGTACCCTCCAGAGCAGTGAGATTGGAATTATCAGAACTATCCGCTGTTAGAAAATTGTAACTATTGGTTGAAGAGATTGACAAACTTAATACATCTGTCAAAATATCCAGGCTTATCACAGTTGCTCCAATTCCTAAAGCAGTTTGTAACCTCGCCGGGTTTGCAGAGCATTGCACTGTTGAGAGGCTATCAGTTTTATTTAGATACGGGCGCAGAATCAAATACTCATCTGAGGCGAGGCCTAGAACCGGGCAAGCAATGAAGCCGTCACACACAGCAAATGCAAAGACCAGAGTTGTAAACCCGACGAGCACCTTCCAGTACTTGTACATAAATGGTACGCGGTCCAAAAGATGTCTGAAGAAAGCCAAAAAGGCAAACTTGACGAAGAAAACAGTTGCCTGTTGGAAACGGGGTACGTATGCACATACGTATGAACATACGTATGCTCATACGTATACCTCGACGATTATTTATTTCCGCTCCGGCCGAAGCGGCTTGACGCTAGGGGTATTTATCCGTCCTTCCACTTCTTTCTTCATCTGTATGCTCTATCAAACATGCTCTACCTACTAGATAGTCAATATATCTACATGCACATATTCGCTCTGACCCTTATATATCAATAGATTATGAGTTCGAGTTAGCTCTATTTTCGCTATTATAAACATATCTAAGAGCAGAACTCGAAGCATTGAACTCGCTGTCATCAATTTCACATTCTCATATCTCAATCACAATGAAAGATTCAAAGAACTATCGTGTCTTGAAGCTAAAGAAGAGCGAAAACTATGAGTCATGAAAGAAGAATATAATCAATGTCTTGAAAGTCAAAGATCTCTGAATGATCATCTCAGAGAAGCTGAAGAAATCAACATCACTGTCATTCGAAGTCTTGATAGCAGATAAAAAGAAGTATATCACTGATGTTCAACATTGAGAAGATAGAAACGACAGAGTCAACGATATAATTGACTTCAACTGCGAAAAAAGACTCAGAATACATATAATCAAAGCAGAAAGCATCATCAAAATGTGATTTATTTTGAAGACTCAATATGAGCAGTTAAATTTGATCATTCTATTTCTGACAATCAAGAAACTGATTCAAACAAAGCAATTAAATTTCAAATTCATTCAGAACTATGCAAACTCGCTCAAGTAAGTTGTTGTCAAGTGCTCAGACATTGAGAAAACAATTCAATCATGAATGCTGAGTAATCTCTTTCTTTCGAAGCTTTGAACATGACTAGCTAGTAAATCAATAGCTAGAGAGCGATATTTTCTGATGCAAGAGTGAAGCTTTGAACATGACTAGCTAGTAAATTGATAGCTAGAGAACGATAATTTCTAGAGCGAAGCTTTGAACATGACAAAAATGAATAGAGTTATCAAGATCTAACTCTAATCATTACACAGTGAACGCTAGTGAGTTCATTGTGTAATAATTAAAGTAAGCTTTGATCAGATGAGATAGTAGTCACTAAATCGACGATAAATTGAGAGCGACGAGATATATGAGAGCAATGAGATGTAGAGATGATCGCATGATCTTACAAGATAGTAGATGAGTTACTTTGTCACTGAATATTCAACTGTACGATTGAATAACGAGTTATATGAGAGCGACAAGATGTTTTAGATAGTTGCATGATTTTACGAGATAGTAGATGAGCTACTCTGTCACTGATTCTTGCTGAGATGAGAGCGATGAGATGTTTAAATGATCACATGATCTTACGAAGTAGTAAAATCTACTCTGTCACTGAATATTCAACTGTACAATTGAATGACAAGCTATATGAGAGTGACAAGATGTTTTAGATAGTTGCATGATCTTACAAGATAGTAGATGAGCTACTCTGTCATTGAATATTCAACTGTACAATCGAATGATGAGCTATATGAGAGCGACAAGATGTTTTAGATAGTCGCATGATCTTACGAGATAGTAGATGAGCTACTCTGTCACTGAATTCAATAGTACAGTTTCTTATTTTCTTATTTCTTTCTTTCTTATTTTCTTATTTTTCTTACGAAACTATTTTCTTTCTTACAAAATTATTTTCTTTCTTACTATTTCTTATTTCTTTCTTATTTCTTATATATCAAAAATGAAAATAACAATGAACAATGCTAAAGTTCAAACACATGATCATCACACTTGACAGATCTGAGTCTGTGAAATTCTGATTGACTAGATTTATTGAATTCAGAAAGATAGTTTCATCTTTGATCTTTGAAGAAATCGCTTTAGAAAACATGATGATAAGACAGAGATAAAAAGTGAAATTGAGTATGTGAGCTCAAGAAAGACGCGTTGTCTTTGACTTTGCAACATGTGTTCTTTCTCACTGAACTCATTGAGTCTATGAAACATGACGTATAAATTCTTCACGAATAAACACGACTTAATAGATGAGTCATGAGATGAGCTTCAAAGCGAGTCACTAAAAGAAGTTCTTGCAGATTAGTCACAAAATGAGAGAATAGATGAATCACAAGAAAAGATTCAAGCAGATGATTTAAATGAGAATACAGAGACATTTCTGATGAGTGTTTGACGAGAATCTCAAGCAGATGAGTAGCGAGATGAGCTACAAGATGAGTCATGAGATGACGAGAAACGCGACGGAAAAACAGAAAGCTTTTGCATAAGTTTTCGATGTAAATTTCTAGCATCTCAAGCACACGATTGAGTAGATGAGATAGTCGAGAAAATTGAAGAGAAAATCAAAGAGACTGAGAAAAGAGAAGCGATTTAAGCATAGAATCGCTGCAAATTTCGAGCAGATGATGAGTAAGAGAATGAGCTTGTAGACGAAGTCGAGAATCTAGACGAAGAACGAGAGAAAGAAACAGTGAGCTTTTGCTTGAGTTTTCGACGTAAATCTCTAGCATCTTGAGCAGATAATCAAGCAGATGAGACAGAGACTGAAGTGAGAATCAAAGAGACTGAGAAAAGAGAAGCAATTTGAATGAAGAATCGCTGTAAATTTTGAGCAGATGACGAGCGAAGAGACGAGCTTGCAGATGATGAAGTTGAGAATCTAAACAAAGATTGAGCGAAAGAAACAATAAGCTTTCAAGCTGATAACAAAATGAATTTTCAAGAAACAGTTGAAGCAGATGAAGTTGAATTAAATCATTTAGATCAAACAAGCTTTATGATCTATTGACAAGTCATTTCTCGCTCACACATTTGATGTATCTTGTTTAAATCATCATTGTCATTGAGTAGCTTTGAATGTCTCGTTTTTTCTTGAGCTATCTTTTTAACTTGAGTTTTCTTTTGAGTCTGAGCTTTTTCTTGATTCAGCTCTTTCTGAGCTTGAGCTTTGTTCTCTTCAGCTTCAACATACATAGTCTGTATATACTTTTATAGTTGAGTTCTTTGCTTTTTTGATTTCTTCTTTCACTCTTCAAGCATGAGTTTTAATGTTTGAGCAATATGTTAATCTTTTGAATTAAACGTCTGCAGCAGCTATTTTCTAGTCTTTGAAGAAAAGATTATCAGCTGACTCAAGCTGATCAATGCATTCATATTCAGCTCGCTTAAGCTGTTCATCAATGCGTTCATTGTTGCAGAGATGAACATGTTGCTTTCTGTTGTTTCGTCACTGCTCTACTCAATATCATGAAAATGATATCTTCATATTGAGCTTCAATGTTGACAGATAGAATACAGATGCAATATAAAGAGCTTTGAAATCAATAGAGCAAGCATGAATACATGCAATGATCAATCTAATAGATAAATAAATCTAGAAGATAGACTAGATACAGATGACTAGATAGATAAATAAATAGATAAATAGATAGATATGTCTCTATGTAAATGCTCTCATCTAGAAAAGAGGTGAAAAGATGAGTAAAAAGATGAAGAAGAAAACTTCGCTCGAAAAATCTTTATAAATGATAGTCAATATTCTTATGAATTCTGAAGATGTAACTGAGTCATGCTCGAGAAATCTCTATTAATAATAGTCAATGTTCTCATAAACTCTGAAGATGCAACTCAATAACTCTGCTCGAGAAATCTTTATGAATGATAGTCAATGTTCTCATGAATTCTGAAGATGCAACTCAATAGCTCTGCTTGAAAAACTTCTATGAATGATAGTTTATATTCTCATAAATTCTGAAGATGTGATTGAATCAATGCTGTTTCATGAGTCATCGAGAAGTGAGACTTTGTCTCACGACAACACGCTTGATCTTGAAAAAGTCAACATTATGATCATCTAACTTGACAGCAAGATGAGCAGTGCTGAGATTGCAAGCATTCAATCAGACTTCATCTTCAATGAAGTATTTAAAACAAGAATGATGAAAGAGATTGACATTGAATTCGTAAATGATCTGAGCTATAAGCATCTCATCATGTAAATGCTCAGTTAGTTTCTTTATTTTCTTAATGAACTCTTTGACATTAATTAACTTGTCTTAAGCTTGAGATGTAAGATTCTTGAGCAGAGACTCAAAAGACTTGAAGTTTAGACGTGAGTTTTGACTTGAATTGATCAAGAAGAATGATGTTAAAGTAATTGATGATGATGCATTATTGACGATGAATTCAACTTCAGAAAGTCACTTAACTCAGTCATTCTGCATGTAGTTGACGAAGACTTGAAGATAATGTTTCATGACAGCATTGATTCTCTTAATTTGATCATCAATCTCAGAATAATACATTGTTGATAACTTAACATTTATCTTCAACATTTTACACATATGCTTTCAGATATCAAAGATGAATTGTGTGTTTTGATGAGACATGAAGAACTCAAGTAAATCATGATGTTTTCAAACATGAGCATAGAAGCAGTTAATAACTTCTTCAACTTTCATAGAAGTAGTGAGAACTAAATGTTTCATTTTGATAAAATGATCAATGAAGATTAAAACATATTTATATGTGATACTCATGAAAATACTGAGCGATAAAGAATTTACATAGTTCATGAAGACATCACATCAACGACGTTCAAAAACTGAAAAAAACACAATCATTCTTGAGTTCATTGTTTAAAGAGCTTGAAACATGTGTATATGTGACAGTTTTGTATGAAATGTTGAACATACTTATAAATGTTTAATCATCAGTAAACTCAACTGATCAGTTCATAGCTTTTTGCTCTTTCTGAGTGTTCATCAACAACATTATCATGAATGAGCTGAATGATACAAAGATGTAGTTTATTTGAGTTGAGCATGTACTTTCTTTCTTGAAAGTACAAATGATTCTCATATTCTTTACACTCAATTAGAAAGATCTTGTTGTGATATCATGCTTCATTGCGAAGCACTTTGATTATCTGAGCTGCAAATTTGTCATTGATTTCAATTTGCTTTCACAATGTCTGAGTGAAAGTGTCAGCAGAATCTTCATCAAGATTCAAAATGTTTTGATCTAGTTGAGACTTGATGTTTTCAACATCGAATTTTTCAATTTCTAAATTCATGAAAGTTAAAATTTGCAAGAATGCTGAGATAATTGAAAATAAATGTAACTGAATTGAATCTAGAGCAATGATTTGTGATTGAAGCTTCATGACTTTGATATTAAAGACATCAAGAGTGAGATTCTTAACAATATTAAGATCTTTCTATGACTTGAATGATCTGCGAATGAAGAAAAGTAAGTATGTTATTCTGTCTGTAGCTTTGAAAAGCGAAGAAGACTTATCTTTCTCATTCTCATTTGATCGCATTGAAATTCTTCGTGTTGAATCGTTCTTTCAACATGAAGTTGTTAATATATTTTCAACGCTTGTACGAGTAGTAGAATTCGTATCATATTCTTTATTTGCACATTTCGATCTGCATCTGCATCTTTGTCGATTTTCTTATCGTCGATGTCTGTACAGCTTAGATCGCGTTTTCAAAACTGCAAGACTTTGAGAAATATATTCTCGTTCATCTGAGTGCATGCTTGTTGTTTCTGCAGATCTTTGAATCTATATCATGAAGTTAACATGTTTTACTACATGATTGCTTTGCATTCGCACTTACGTCTGAGTGATATCAATGAAGTTGATGACGAAAGGCAGATCGATGTACTCTCGATCGTATTTCATCACTTTCTTCATGTTCAAGTCATCATTAGTCGTCAAAAAATCCGTTGTCGAAGAAAGTGATTCATTGAAACTGACAGTCTTGACGACGTTGAGAACTTCGAGAGTCACTATCAAAACATTAAGACGAGCTTCTCTGCAAAGCTTTCGCTTCTTTGTGATGGGTTGTTCACTCTCATCTTCTGATGAGATCTTGAATAAAGTGAAGTTATCTGTACTCTCGACTGCGCTGCTCAAACACTGCACGAAATTCTCATGTTCACTTCTCTTACGTTTTTCTATAGCTTGAACTCGAAAGATGTAGTAGAATATTCTCTTCTTTGTCATATCTGTCAATGCAACATGAAAGTTGACTGCATTTCTGATCTCAACTTTTTCAAAGTCTTCGACTTCATAAATAATTTTCTTCTTTTCGAAGTCGAACATTGTCTCGCTAACAAGCTGTCTTTGATAGTTATTGAAATTGACGTTCTTCAGAGTGAAATTGCTCTGCTTTTCATTCGCTATGAAAAGCTGTGAATGATGAATCATCTTATTATTCATCGTATCATTCGAAGTCAAGATCATGCGATCAAAGTCAATCATCATCGATAAGATGAATGATGAGACTGAGCTGAGTTGTGCTTGCTTAATCAGATGAGCAGATCTCTCTGTCTTTACGCTCGTTGCTTTATCTCTCTTCTTACTGTTTATTCGTCTCACTCACTTTATAAAACATGCATCTTTTCATGTTACTTGATGATCTTCTATCAAAGAGTGCAAGAGTTCATCATCTATGATGATCGCAATCTTTCTGACTGTCTCTTTCTCGATTTTATTATCAAGTGATGTTTCAAGTAATCTCGCGTTTTTCAGCATTTGTTTAATGTGTATCTTCAATGCATCATACTTGTCGTTGTCGATGACAAGATCTTGAGTGATCATCATCTTGATTCAATTCGACGAAATCTCATCATAGTTGAAGTCTGTAAGCGTATCTGAAATCAACTTGAGTCTTCGTGACATATTGAAAGACTAACAGATACGCAAACATTGTTGTCAGTTCTGAAAATTTCTAGAAGTCATACGATAGAATGTGAGATGATTACTGTCATGATGTTGAGAAGTGAGATAAGAGTACATGTGACATTTTCTCTATTTTGAATCACTTACAGATTTCACTACACGCTGATGACAGATGATGTACGCACTGAGCTTTGCAACAAATAAAGTGAGAGTGCTTATCGCGACAATGAGTATCAGAAGAACAAAGAGTTGTGAATTGATAAGTTAGAGATGAAGCAAAGATCAACTTTCGTTCTCATGTTGCAAATTATGCTAAGCGAGAGCAAATTTGCTCACAACACACTTTGACAACGAATTATCTGTATTCATCTTTTCATCAATCTGAAGAGTACTGCACGTTAGATTCTCTCTATATAAAATGATTTCTAATATTCTACAGAGTTATCAAAGCGCAGAGACTATAACTATGACATACTAGCTGATTGAACATTTTGTGAAAGCATTTCAAATTTACGATAATTTATCTCAAATCAATGATAATCTAGGGAAATTTGCTTTCAACTCACAAATTTCAAGGTAAATATTGAAATGTGCAAAGCATTTCAAATTTACGGTAATTTATCTCAAATCGATGATAATCTAGGGAAATTTGCTTTCAACTCACAAATTTCGATGTAAATATTAAGATGTGCAAAGCATTTCAAATTTACAATAATTTATCTTAAACTCGCTGTAATTCAGAGAAATTTGCTTTCATCAGAGAGCTTCGAGTAAAAAAGAACAAATTGCTTAATCAGAAGTAAAACAAGAGTTATTGCTTCTACTGCTATATCAGATCTCATTAATTTCTGATCATTCTATTCTTTGTATTGCATGCTATTCTGACATTTCGTAGTTCAACGTACTTGTATCGACAGAGATTTTGATTAGAAATAGCGACAGCGCGATACAATTTGTCAAACGCGTCAATCAATACTCTTTATTGTCTCTCTCACTACAATCTACTTCATCGAAATCAGCTTCAAGCATGAAGCGAAACTGTCGTGCATGTGAAATGATATTGAGAATCACACGAGATCTGATATATCACTTTAATCACTGCTTGATGCTGCGAAATGACGTGCAGTTCTTCGAGAAATATTTAAGAAAAGAGAACTCAGCAGTCGATGAGTATACAGGCACATGCGAATACTCTCAGACTGATTTATGACATGAAACGATCACGATGAACGATACTGATGTCTCTGACTTTGAGCAAAGTACAGAAGAAAACGTAGAAGCTTCAGATGATCAGAAGCATTTTCGAAATTCAATTGCATGAATATCACTTGATCTCAAAAGATTTATCAATTCATCATGTACTTTCTCATTCATCAAAGTAGACAATTATGATGAGACGAATGATACAAAGAGACGAAGCGTTGATGAATCGCTAGAACAATATATCAGGCTCATAAGAATCATTTCGAACTACAGTAAACTTGAGCAAGATTCACGATCATCTTTAAATGACAGTCTTCAATCAGAATGACTTTTCTTTTCAAATGAGAAAGATTTTTCTCTTGCACAGTGATTTCTGAACGCGAAAGTCAGTAGCGAAGATATTAATCAATACTTCAAGATCTCGTTTCAGAAGACTCATCATGCTAATTGTATCTTTAAGAATGTAGATCAATTTAGAAGCATTCTACACAATATATCTCACGAAATATCTATTGATAGTTGATTCGAAACATCTTTGAAGATCTCATCGATGAACTCAAAGATCGAAACAGATATATTCAAGATTCAGTACAGAAACGTGATAAACGTCTTGAAATTTCTCTTGAGACATCATTCATTTGCGAGTAATCTGAAATATGCATCAATCAAAGTATACAACGTCAATGAAAATCAAATGTACATGAAAATGCACATCGATATTTGATGATGAGATACACAAGCACTGATCTCTGAAGATGACACTATAGTTTCAGTACTGTTAACTACAGACAAAATCATGTTAACTCAACATCACAAAGATAAATTCGCATGATCTGTATATATTATCGTTGATAATCTGAATCGAGCAATTCAATGAAAGCAAAATAGATCTAGTGTTATACTATTAGAATTTATTTCTTCAACTAAACATGTGAATGAAGATCTGAAACGCAAGTTATATCATCGCTCACTGAAGATAATATTAAAACGTGAGTTTAAACTGTTCAATTGAATGAAGAGTTTTTCTTGCTAACGTTCTCGTTCTTTAGCACTTAAGAAATTAACTAGAAGAGAATTTCACGTTCGTTGTGCGAATGATTATACTCGACAGTGTTTTTCTATCATCGTCGAATTTATAATCGACTATAAGAAGCAGATCACTATTACGAGAATCAAAAATGAAGAGCAGTGCACTATATATCATGTTTCATCAAATCAACGCGATAATCTGCAGACAATCTGAGAAGCTTGAACACATGAGAGTACATTGACTCAAATCAAACGTCAAGAAAAGAATTCACGCTCTAAAGCAGATATCAAGCGCGATGTTAAGTGAGTACACTCAGTGCAAAACCTTGTCTGAAAACATGAACTTGTTAATATTCACGTCATCATGATGATTAACATCTTGCATCAGTTATTGAAGAGCACAGTGATGTATCTAATTCAATGACTTGAGATGATCATCAAGAATATAACATCGACGATCAGTCTCAAAAGAAAGCGTGATTCACAGACAATTGCAGACACAACACATAACGTGCAATTGAATCAAAGATTTCGAGTAGTTCTTTCATATTCAGAGCTAAGATGTTTTCACAACTTTCTATTCGTGAAGCAATGAATCAACGTTGAACAAAAGACAATAATGCATCAGCTTATTGCGATTGTCACTTCACTATTGATTAGAAAAGCATTAGATGCGCTGTACTGTGCTCGAGCTCTTATGAACTTCGTGATGATGACTCAATATCAATCGCATGATGACGAGTCTCTGCGTTACATGAACAACGCAATATACAGAATTAACGTCTTAAAAGAAGTATTTAAGCAGTTTTAACATGATGAGAACTTTAACTATTTCAAGTTTCATGTGATCTCTCATTATATGAATTTTATTCGAAGATACGAAGATGCAGATGATTTTGACACATCTTACAGAAAGATTGCACATAAATTTCTGATCAAAGATTATTATGATCTTACAAACAAGCGAGAGAACTTTCAAATGCAGATACTGCATCACAATACTTGATGAATTAATATGTTGACAATGAAAGATATCATTCTTCATGATCTAATCATGTTCAGATCAGAGATTGACGAGAGAATGAAAGTCATGATTATAAAGTCTTCTAGAAGTCTTGATTTAACGCAGCTCAAATGAGATTTGTCAGAAATGAATTCGAATCGACGATGAAACTGATCTAATAATTCTCGATTCTGACGCATTGCTTCTGAAATAGCGAAGACGACACATATTGAGAGTTTCTTGAACGAATTGTCGATTTTTATAAGAGAATCTCGACGCAAGAAATCAGAAATAGAGTCAAACAAGTATCAAATGAATCAAAAAGAAATCGACTTCTTCTGAATAAATGATTACTTCGTTTCTGTTCATGCATTGATTGAATGCTGAAGACGCGAAGATAAAGACTCGACAGATTCTGAGAAGCTTACATTGAAGCGAATTCGATGTGCTTTTGCATGACAGAGACAAATGTTGAATTGAAGACGTGACTATGTTTATGTTCAAGAGTATGCTGAGAATGATCAAGAAAATTCTGACATAGTCGAAGCTCTGAATGATAGACTGATGAGACAGTTGCAAATTATAATTACTGTTCGTGATTCGCTTCGTCAAGATGATAATAAGAAATCTGTGCAATACTCGAGAACTTTAATAGAATTGCTAAAGTTCAAAAACAACGAAGTATTCAATGCTCTACATGATATGATAGAAGTCGAGCAGTGATTGAAGAATACTGTCAAGAAGTCTTGATATCTTGAGTGTTGACGATTTTACAATATGAGTACTATACTACGAAGTGCACATCTGATATTAACTGAAAGCAAGAAGTTCTTTTACGTGAATAATTACATCGACTGAGATACATTCAACATCTTATACGAAGAGAATTTTCTGAAAAAGAAAGCTCGAAAGACGAACGAGCTTGCGAGCTTAGACAGATGAGAAAAGATGAAATTCATTTGATAATGAAGAAAGTTCAACATTGTGTAAGTTGAGATAAATTAGAGTAAATTGAGGTAAATTGAAGTAGATTGAGGTAAATCGAAGAAAATGAGTGAAAAGCATATAGTCACGTCGAATGAAGCATATATGAATGATCAAAACATTTCAGTCGATAGCGTTTAGTCATGATTATGATGACAGAGTATTGAGAATGAACAAGCGACTGAAATTTCATTGTAAAGATCTGTAAACAATGAGATTGATTGTGTAGCAGCTAGCGACATACAAGAACTTACATAGTTCAGATGATGAGAAAATCTAAAATTAATTAATCTATTAATCATAGTGTCTGCTCGTTCGTTGAACGAAATTTCTACTTACTCTATGCATTCTTCAATGCATCTGACGCATTACACACGACGTTTGTCAGTAGAAGTTCACGAGTTGTTGAAGAGAGCTGTAAATTTTCGAGATAGTGTTCTCTTTCTATGTACACTAGCACTTTTTTCTTCTATCGATGTCTTTTCTGTCATTGAAGAAGAATGTTTCGAGTGAATGAAAGCTTTGATTTGATTTTTCAAGCGAAGAATAGATTTGATGACGAGTTTCGCGTAGATGATGATTTCGATGAGATGTCATTTCTTCTCAATATCGAATGTTCGAATCGAATTATCATATATATTCATCATCAGTTGTTTCGCAGTCTCATCAATCTTCTGCTCAAAGATCTTCGCATTCTGATCAATCAAAGTTGAAATCTTCAATCGCAGAAGAAGAGACGTGTAATCAATCTGTTTCAATCTATTTCGAAACTGAACAGACTGATAATTGTACATGAGATCGCTGTGAGCACGATCGACTGCTGTGATCGAAACTGATGATAAATAATACTGTAGACGTTGTAGAAAGATGAGTTTTGCGCGATCACTGACAGACATGATGTACGATAATTGAATAACTGTGATGAGAGAAATGAATGAAGTAAAATTGAAGCTTACTAAGATAAACATCGCGCAGAATCATGAACGCACGATAGCTTGATACAAGTTCTACTTTGTTGAATCAGCTTGTAGCTGATCTAATCAGCTAACGACTGACTGATGATTGATCTATGTTGCTAAATCAGTTAATCGCTGAATTATGAAAAGTGTCTGTTCTAGTAGCTAGCATATACGTCTCAAGCGCATTAAGATTCAGATGTCGTTGCTCACTAGCTTACAAGCTACTCAAGCTCTTCATCGAAACGTCGATGTAGTTACATCTGATTGAGTTATGCTTCTTTGAAAAGTAAGTGACTGAATGAAGAATCTCATTCTCATCATATTGAGAGAAAATGTCTTTAAACACATAGTTCAAAGCATTAATTTCTATCACAATCTTGTGATCTGAATTATAGTGATGAAGAATAATCTTGAAAGTGAAGACTTTCTTAAAAATGTTAAATGTAATTTAACATTTCTGAAATCAAACGAAGAGTACATCTTTTCTGATGAGATGAGTGAGCGAGATAACTATTCTACTATAGTCATAGATGAATCTTCTATAGAAGTTCGCGAAATCTAGAAAACTTTGAACGTCTTTAACGTTGATCAAGATGAATCAGTTGACAATGATGTTTATTTTAAAAGAGTTCATCTTGATTTCTTTGATGATGATTGTTAATTCTAGATACAAAACTTAAGTGACATGAAACTTGCATTTGATTATATTCATCTGAAGATTTGCTTCTTGCAGCTTTTGCAAAATGAGCTTGATATGAATTTCATGCTCAAGTTCATTGTCGAAATAGATCAAAATGTCATTCAAATAAGCTGTACAGAACTTATTTAAATGTTTACAAAGAGTATTGTTAATGTACTTCTGAAATAAGATAGACTCATTACATAGATTGAAAAGCATGACTAAATACTCAAATAATTCAAATCAAGTATGAAAAACAATAAAAGTTTCATCTTCTTCTTTGATTCAAAGTTGATTGAACGCAGAAATGATATTCAGCTTGATAAGAATTTTAGCTCAACTTAGATGATTCAGCGTTTCTGAGATCAAAGACAGAGAATATCGATTCTTGACTGTGATAGTGTTCAAATCTCAATAGTTCACGCAGAAGTAAAGTTCTTCTTCAAGTTTCTTGATGAAGAGAACAAAGACAATTATTTGAAAGCAATTGACTTGAATGAAATCTTTGCTCAGATTTTCATTCAAATAACGACGAAGTTCTAGAATTTCATCACGACTTTTATTGTACAAAGCGAAGATTGAGAGTTGAGCATCTTTTTTAAGATGTATGACATGATCATAAGCTTAATGCAAAGACAAGATATCAACGTTCTTCTTGAAGAAGACATTTAAAAACTCAAAATATCTGAATGATAAAATTGTGACTGAATCAACGTTCTTACTTTATCAATAAACTTCAAGATCTTCTTGTGTCGTGAATGCAGTCAAATAAAATTTCTTTTTCATTTGATGAAGATTCAGATGATGATTCTTATCATATGTACTGTCTTAAGAACGAGATGAGAACTGAGCAAGAGTTGAGCTGTTCTTTGAATAAACAGTCAAAGTTGCATGATGTGATTTTGACTCATCAGAGTTTAAATTAGAAAATAAGATTAACTCAAGATTCAAGAAAACATCAATTTTCTTTAAAATGACGTTAAACACTTCAATGTTTTTGACATGAGTAGCATGATCAAAGCTTTGAACTCTCAAATCAACTATGTCAAGTTGTATAAAAGATTGATTGAATTGATTTGCTCAAGAAATAACAGAAGTTTTAAAGAGAAAAGAATTTTGACACTTGATTTTTGATGAGTATTTTTTTTGAACAACTTGAAGAATATAAATAGAAGCTTCTTGTTTCAGATGAAAGATAAGATTGAACATGATTTGTTTCTTGTGAAAAAGCTGAGTATTAATTGACTTCTTGTAAGCAAACGAAGAGTTATATTACTTCTTGTAAGCAGACGAGAAACTGAATTGCTTGTTGCAAGTGAATTGAGAACTGAATTACTTTTTGTGAGTGAACTGAAAACTGAGTTACTTCTTTCAAGTGAATGAGAAACTAAATTACTTCTTATGAGTGAACTGAATGCTGAATTGCTTCTTGTGAGCAATCTGTAAACTGAATTGCTTCTTGTGAGCAATCTGTAAACTGAATTGTTTCTTGTGAATGATTCATGAACTGAGTTGCTTCTTGTGAGTGAATTGAGAGCGAGATTGAGAGAAAGCTACTTTGTTAACTTTAAACGAGAAATTTTCTTCTTGTTGATTAAGATTATAAATCTTGATGAGAAATGAACAATAATGATTAAAACAGAAGAAGAAAGACAAAGTGAGAATATTGTGCTCAAAATTGACATCAATGATGTGATGATGAAGTCATGATAAATTCATGATGATGAAATACTGACTTAATTCAATGACATAAAAGAATAGTTTTTTGATGTGTTCATTAAGAATCATTGTGATTTCAACAACATGAATCATGTCATTAATTAAAGTGACTTGATCATTAAATTCTTGAAGTCTGCAAGAATGAGTTAATTGATGCAAGAAAAAATGATGTTGTTGCGCGAAGAATTTATTCATAAAGACATAAGCAAAGACTTCACTATCAATCAGAGCAAGAGTGAGAACTTTAGATTGAGCTTGACGTAGAATACAAAATACTATCATGTGACTATCTTTGAATGTCAAATCAAATTCAAAGAGTTTCAAGACAGATTTAACAGAAAACTTTTTATATAATTGAAGTGAGAATAAAAAGATTGAAACTAGTAAACAAAATGATATGTATATAAATCTCTGAACATAACTTAGCTCAGAGACTAAACTTTTCTTGTGAACAGCAAGACTTCTTCATTTATATTGACAACATCACTGTTGTAAATGACTGTCATAGATGTTCATGATATGCAAAGTGAAGAACTTCTTATTTGAGCATTCTTTAACAATTTTACTCAAATGTTGCAGATTTTCTTGATCTCAGAAATGATCAGAGTCTTATCTTGAATGATGACAATGACAAAGCTTAAATTCATTGACTCATTGAAAAATGAGAAAGAAAAAGACAAAGATATTGTTGAAACAACAGTCATAGAAATAATGATCTTTGAATTTCAAGAGTTACTAGTCATTGCAAAGATGTTCTTGACTTTGATAAATGAAATGATGACAAAGATGAAGCGAGATTGATGATGCTTAAGCTGCTGAAGCTCTTCATTAATGTCAGAGAATGTTTGAACTCATTGATGAAAGATGAATGATTGAGTTTCATTGAAGTTTCGTCAGAAGAAAATGATGACTTAAGTGAAATAATTGACATTACGCTTCAAACAGTCAATCAATGAGAAATCTTTCATCAAAGAACATTCTTTCTTTTGATAAAAGAGATTGTAGTAATCAATAAAGCTATTCATGTCTTGCTTCAGAGTTTCATGAAGATATAAATGAGCATCTTCTGTCTTGAAAGAGTTGTTGCAGCAATGACACAACTTATGTCATCAATCTGCAAAGATGAAAATGATACAAAAATCGTTAACTCAATATTAATTCATTAGATTGTGAGTTTTCTTATTTATGATGAGTCGTGACTCAACATAAATGATCTTGACTCGATGAAAGAAATAATGATCATCGTTCATGTTCATGCGCTGTATCAAACTCTGCTTTCATGCATTTAATCAATCTTTGTTCTTCTCATACTCAGATATGTCAAAAAGCTTCTTGAATTTAGAAGTGATGAAAACAGCAACAAAGTTTGCAGAGAAATAAACGACAAGAAGAGATTAATTGTTCAAGATTTGTGCAATGATCTGAACTATCATCGCAAGAAACTGAGAATTCAACTCTATATAAATTGAAGAATTGAAAACAATGAACGAGAATAATAATAATAATAATAATAATTCATACATTCTTATGACATTGATTAGATCGACTCATGAGAGAAATCTATGCTATGTGTGTTGAGTGAACAAAATTCTCTGAGATATAAAATCGCTCGCTGTCTATACGACTGCTACACACAGTCGAGACAATAAAACTGAAACTTTGTATCAAATTTGTTCGCGATAATTGCACATTAGAGAATGAGTGTTCTTGTCATTTTAAACTGCTTCAGCAGTTTCATTTTCATCATCATTCTCGCTGTTGTCTTGAGACTCTTCGTGATTGAGACGATGATTTGATAGTTCGTGAAGTCAATCTCTCGTAGCATATTCGATTGAAGATGCGTTCAATTCAAACAGTTCATTGAAATATGCTTGACTGTCTGATGACTTTATTCGCAGTCGCATTGAAGATTATTCGCGTTTAATATGTTTCTTGAGTGCAGATAAACATTCAGTTCTATGCGTTTGATTCTGATGTGAGTTGCAAGAATGCTTTCAATCTTCTGAAGATCATCATGCATTCTTATTGACTTCTTGAATAAATGAAATCTTTGAGCGAAAGATGCATTAATGTCTGCAATGCGTTTCTTGTAGTTTTTTCATTGAAGATCTCATTGACTTTTATGAAACTGTGCAATTGCACGTTCACTTGTTTGAGTTGACATTAAGAGATCAAGTTGTCTGCATCTAAACTGTATCTTTGCTCTCTCGCGAATTGAAACGTTCAGAAACGTCATTTTTTTTGAGGTTGAAAAGTGAGAAATGAGTCTATTAGTTTCTATCAAATGAGCATGTATAATCTTGCATGCTCATCGAGTCTTCTGTGTTCTGTCGTTGACTCGACTGCGTAGTGTGACTTGATTCTGTAGCTTGTTCAGATGAACATGTAGCGAGAATGTATATGTTTCAACTTTCAGCGTTTCAATGTTCACTTTCTTGAAGACGTCAATTACATGACGCAGCGCTTGATTCTGAAGAGTTTCTAGTCTTCGTTTCGTACTCGATAATTCTTGTTCTTTATCACGTTGATGTCATATTAATGCTTCAAACGTCATTTCTGATCTTATCATCGCTGAGTATATCTGTCTTGCTTTTGCGAATGTAGTTTTTCAGATGAAGATCTCAAGTCAACTAAGCATCAGCATCTTAATGATGTGATCTGCTTCTATTTGACAAAGATGCGAATCTCATTATAGTTTCATATTCAGTTGAACTTCGAGAATTTGTACGTTTGATTTCGACTTTATTATCGAGTTTTCTATGTGTAGACTGACTGTCATGTCGAATCTTTTTGACTTGCGAATGAAGTGTGTGAGTTCGTATTTCTCTGAAGCGAACGTAGCGTCATGAGTTCAAGCTCATTTCGCACAGACGTCGTGTGCTCGACTCAGCATTTTGCAGATTGATTTTGTAATTTTGTCATAAATCAGAATATTGATGTTATTTACGAAGTCAAGCACTTCAATTTTGATTTCTAAAGCTTTGCATTTTTCGATTAAGCTTGCGTTAAAAAATAGAAAGAGAATTGATGATATGAGAGACTCTTGCGATATGTCAGCGTTTATTTATTGCATCGCGCTGATTTGTTCATTAAACGTCAGCGATGACTCTCTGTCTTTCAGAAAGCTGCGAGTTCATTCAATTATGTAGTTCGATGTTTTTCTCATTCTCAGAGTGTGCAGAAGTCTGATGTGCTAGACATGATCAAACGTCTCAGTGATGTCTAGACTAAGCATGAAGATCATGTATCTGATTTCGCAGTCTCATACTGCGTGTACTTGATCTACTAGTAGATCTAACGCTGAGATTACGAATTGCTTGCATCTCGCTCTCATTTGAGCGTTTGAAAGCATGTGATGAGTCTCAGTAATGTCATTTAATCTTTTGATCATAATTGATTTCAGTGTTTTACTCATGATGTTTAGCAGAGCAATGAGTCGATACGTCTTCAAATCAATGTAGTTGCTCTTCTTTGATTTACGTAGTACTATTGTTTGAGCTTTTTTGAACTGCTTCAAATGATATTTGTGAGTTACACATGCGTTGAACAGACTGATTAGTATCGAAGTCAGTTCTGTTAAACTTGTTGAAAGCGCTTTATTTGAAATTTCGAATGCGTCTGATGCTTTGTCGACTTTTACTCGTTGAATCATCTGTCTCATCTCGTCTTGTGATAGAGCTGAATTGAACGACACTGTCAGCGATATAAATGATTTTGAAATGTCGCTGATGTCTGTCTGAGACGATGATGAAAAGAACTTCTTTCGTAGAATCTTTGTTTTTTCTTCGAATGAATTTACTATGTGATCGAAATCATCGCTCTTTAGTGACGAAAACTGCGAAAGTTTCTTGAGTAGTTGACTTTCGATTCTGACTCATTTTGCGAAGCGTCAAATCAATTTCAATTCGTTGCTCAACTCATGCATCTGTAATCTAAAATGTGAACGTTTTGCTTCTTTAATGATCTTGTTTTGTGATCATTGTATTTCAAATAGTCGTTTCATGCTTCTAGAGTATTCTGCGTTTTTCATATAATTTGTAGTCATCGCGATTTCGTCACGACTTTCAAGCAGATCTGATTTCAGAAGTCTCGTGCTTAATTTAACGACTTTGTTCAAGAAGTAGACTTCTCAATGACTTCTTGTAATGCATGAGTGATCTCAGCTACTCTGTCATCTATCGCTGTCTTGTCATCGAAAGAACGATCGACGAAAAGATGTATTCTTAGATGAGCGTTTAGTGCTTCTGTGTTCATTTTCTTTCATAATCGACGAGTCGTGAGCTGCATGAAGAATGTGCGTAGACACAGCTTCATGACAATCAAAAGATGATCAGATTCTTGATGCAGATCAGTTCTCATCTTGCATTTGTGTATCATGAACTGTATTTTCTCACTGTCAAACGCTAAATCTATTGTTGTGAGCTAATTGTGAGTCTCTTTAGTAATTATGTCTGATTCAAGCAGTAGATTTAGTCTCACGTTTGTAATGATGTCTAGTAGAGCATCAATCGCTATGTGATGAGTAAAGCATCTTCTGTCTTTTCAATGTGAGTGATGCAGGTTGAAATCTTCTACGATTAGCTGTTCGCAGTCATCTTTGATTAGTTCGTTCAGACGAGAAATAGTAGATGATTCTTCTATGAAGATGATAAACAGCGAGCACAAATTGTAGACGTTTATGAGTCGTAGTGTCATGAATGAGAATAAAATAATGACATTGTTGAAAGATAGAATACAGATGCAATATAGAAAGTCGTATCAAAGTAACAGAGAAAGCAAACAATCAACACATGCAATGATCATGCTAGTAGAAATATACTGTAAAACGTGTATGTTTCTTCTTTCTTTATTTACAAGTTGCAATGACATTTATATGTACATTCAAAAAAACGTCTCTTGACTCTTCTATCATTGATTCAGATCTCGATTGATCGACAACGAGATTCATTTGTACGTAATGTTGACTATGAATCTTTTGATTATATTCTACCTCTTATTCCCGACCGTCATATGGGCATATGACGCTCCCAACCCCCCCGGCGGCGATTCGCCTTGGCGCGGCGATCCGTCATATGCCCCCCGGTCAATCCGTCATATAGGTCGAACTTCTACT
>JAABUY010000859.1_pt1 | contig 46772 bp, 33 predicted proteins | sample 5560271 | NCBI WGS metagenome assembly JAABUY01 (sample SAMN10711886, study PRJNA513374) | rock metagenome | isolation source: Antarctica rocks | place: Antarctica: Victoria Land, University Valley
TATAGCTTTCTATATAGTAAAGATTTCTAGATATTTTTTAAAATAGTAGGATATCCTAAAAATATTCTAGAAATCTTACTATATAGAAAGCTATAACTAGAAAGCTGACTAGAAAGCTAATATTTACCTTTCTAGTTAGCTTTCTAGTTATTACCTTTCTATATAAGAAAGATTTCTAGAATATTTTTTTAGAAAATACTACGTTATATACTTACTAATTATAGGATATCCTAAAAATATCCTATCCTATAAAGTAGTCCTACGAATAACCTATCCTACTAAAAAATCCTATCCTATCCCCGTCCTATATCGTTACAAAGATATGGGATCAGGACCTAATTTACCTATCCCATCCCACGGTCCTATACTATCCCACGTGGGATATCTTATAGGATATCCTATATCTTTCCGGCCCGTATATATAAGACTAAAGTAGATATAATTCCTTAAATAATTAGGTAGTAATTAGATTAACTATATATTAAGTTAGTAGGCTAGTTAGACTATTATTAGTAAGCTATTTAGTAATAGTATATAATTATTTAGTAAAATTCCTAGTCTTTTATTAGTAATATAAGGTAATTCTAGGTATTCTAAATATAAATATAACCTTAATATTAATCTAAGGACTAGATAGTTTATTTAGTACTAAGTAATTCCTAAGGCGACTTAATTAATTAATAAGTTATACTTATATCTATCTAAACTATTAAAATATAATTACGGGGGCTTATAAGTATATTATAATTACTACTATAATAGCTAACTTATAAGGGAAACCGTATACTTATACCTTATAAAGGCTTAGGTAAAAACCCTTATTATTCCTATCTCCTTATAACTTCTAATTTATTTCTCTTTATATTATATTTAGCTCTTTATACTTAGTACTTATATTTATTACCTTATTATTCTAGCTCCCTAGGGCTAGATTATATATTATAGTAGTAAGTATTATTCTAATAATAAGGACTTACGCCTTAGCTTAGTCCTAATATAACTATATTATTATAAGTAAGAACTAGCCTAGTATCTTAATTTAGATTATCTATTTTACTACCTACTTTACCCCCTTTATACTTATAAGTATCTTATAAGTATTTAATATCCTTAAGGTATCCCTTAGCTCTTAATAATAGTTATAAAACCTAGGGTAGTTAATAAAAATATATCTTATATCTTACTTATATTAGTTATACTTATAACCTACGGATATAAAGCTAGGGACTTTATATTAATATAAGAAGGTAGCTAGCCTTATCTTCCTTATCTTTATTTATATAAGGGTAGAGCTCTCCGCCTTTTAAAGGCCCTTATAAAGGGCCCTCCTACTAGTCTATAAGCCTTTAAGCTAGGTAGGGGGATAGTCCCTAGCCCTTAGTCCTATCTAATATTCTTCTTATATTACCTCTTAGGAGGATTTCTACTAATAATATATCTTCTTCTTAATTTCCTAGGGGTATTAGATTACCTCTTTAATTATAACCGCGTTCTAGTTATCTAGGCGTAGGGAGTATAAAGCCTATTTACTCTTCTCCTTTATAAAGGACTCTACTACCTTTCTCTTCTTCCCTCTCCTAGCCCTAAGCTTCCTCTAGATATATCTATTCTTTATTACTATTACTAGGTAAATTCCTTTTAATATATATTAGTAGAGAACTAAGTAGTTTAATATTAATTATATAAGGGCTATCCCTACCTCTACCTCTAGTACTTATATTAGGGTAGCTTTATATACCCCTAATATATATTTTAAGTAGCTATTCTAGATAACTTTAAGCTTCTTTATATATACCTTCTTTACTTCCCTTAGGCCTTATAATATATATTATATAGCGGACGCGTAGGTTATTATTAGCCTTATTATTATACTATATACCCTCCTAGCCTTATTAAAGGTAGCTCCTTATATTAATATTAATATTATAGAAAGGGCTAGGTTTTAAGTAGTAAGCTCTACTTATACCCTCTTTAAGTATAAGCCCTATTATAGTTTACTATTAATATATAATCTTAAGACTTAGATCTCTACTTAGGGTTTTATTATTATATACCTTAAACTAACTACCGCGCTTATATTAAAGTAGTAGGAGTAGGTAAGGTAAACTAACTTATACTTCTAAGGGGTAAAGCTTACCCTATATATTAAAGCCTATTTAAGGTAGATCTTATATACTAGTTCTAAAGTTTTATAGTTTCCTTTTATAGTTTTCTTATATACTAGTAAATAGATATTATTTATAAACCCTTTAACTTGTAATTATAACTTAGTAGCTATATACTCCTTAATAAGTAGCGCGTTAAAGAATAGGAAGAGGATAAAAGAGATTAATAACCCCTAGGGAATCCCTATTTATATTAGCTTTATTCTACTTATTATCTTTCTAATAATAATAGATAAGGACCTCCCCTCTAAGAAGCTTTCTATCTAGCCTATAATATAGTAGGGGATCCCCTTTCCCCTAAGGTTATAAATAAGTCTTTAGTAGGAGATATTATTAAAAACTCTTATAATATCTAATAAGAGAAGGCTAGTTATATTAGCCTTATTATAATCTTATATTATATATACTACCTTTATAATAATTTTTAATACTATCTCTATTAACCTCTTCCTTTATACCCCTATTTATTTTTAGGGGAGGAGGCCTTAACTCTTAGTATAATTACTAAGTTATTTTATAATTATTAATTCTAAGGCCTTCTTAAGGGTACTTAATAGTACTATTAGATAATATACCTTAAGTATTATATAATCTTCCTTTTTTAGTTTTTTTAAGATAATTATATTAGCCTTTTTAAACTCCTTTAAGTAATAGCTAAGGGAGAAGTATATATTAAATAAGTAGGTAAGCTCTTTAAAGAGCCTATCTACTATTAGCCTAAGAAATTAATTTAAGATCCTATTAATTTTTAAGGCTTTATCCTATTTTAGTTTATAAATAGCCTACTAGACCTCCTTATATATTACCCTATTACTAGGGTCTATCAATAATAGTAGGTACTCTACCCTCTTAATATTATCTAGATTAGCTTATAAAGGGGGTAGGAAGAATATTATTTATAAGACCTCTACTTTCTCTTTAAAGGTCTTAGCTACCCTATCCCTATTATCCCTTTTTAAAGGGGGAAACTTAGGGAGGGGTTATAATAATAAGCTATTATTTTTAACCTACTTAATAAGGCCTTATATACCCTTTTATAATTTAATAGTATTATAAACCTTCCTTTTAAAGTTAATTACCTTCTTTATTTATAATATCCTATCTCTCTCTTTAATAGCCGCGTTCTTAGCTCCCTTTATAGTAGTATCCCTACTCTACTAGAATACCTTTATACTTCTTATAATATTTTTTATAATAAGCCGGTACTTTAAGTTCTAGAAGGTTCTCCCCTTACCCCTAGGCTTTACCTAGGGGACTATCTCCTCTACTATCCCCTTTAAACCCTATTAGAGTTATAAGAGGTAGTTATCTATTTAATTTATAATCTCTAGTAGCTTAAGGCCTAATTTCTAGCTTAATATATAAGCCCTATTTTTAATCTCTCTTAAGTCTACTATTTTTTATAATCTCTTAGGTATATATTACTATTCCTCTACCCTTAGGTTAAGCTTTATATATATAGGAAGGTAATTAAAGTTAAATTATAACTTAGGGCGTACCTAGTAGGCTTATACCGCGCTAAGGAGCTTAGGTATAATAAAGACTAGGTTAATTATACTTTTAAACCCCCTTACCCTTTAAGTAACTATCCTATCTAGTAGAGCTAGGTTTATCTTATTATTAGATATAATTCCTATTAGCTAGTCTACTTTAGGGTAGTATAAAAAATATCTTAGATTATTCTAATTAGGGTAATAGAGGTTAAAATCTCTTATAATAATATATTCCCTAGGGTAGCTAACCTTTTCCTCTACTACTTAGAGGCTTAATAGGTTTTTATTTATTACTAGTAATAGGCTTAGGTTATATATATTATATATCTAGAGGCGTACTAGGTATTTCCCCTTCTCCTAGGTATAAAGTTAGAGCTTAAGGGTATTAATATCTTTTATAAGGAACTCTATATCTTAGCTATCTATCTAAAGTCTTTTATTAATATAGAAATATACTTATATACCTTACTCTATTTTATATACTAAAAAGAACGCCCTAGAACTAGGGTTATATAATAAGTAGTTCCTAGTATTATAATATAATTCCTAGATTATTAAGATATTTATATTTTAAATAACCTTATCTTTTAATAGGATTATTATTATATCTATTTTACCCCTAATATTATATTATAATATCTTTAGGGTTAGTATACTAGATATCTAGGCCTAGGGTATTACTACCTTCCTCCTATATATCTATTTCTCTTAGGGTAGCCTACTTACCTTTCCTAGCTAGGTAGGTAAGGCTACCTACTACTACTTTTATAAGTAGCTTATTAATACTATCTAATAGCTCTCTATTACTATTTATTATTACCTTTAAAGTTTTCTAGCCTAGTTCCTTTACTAGGAGCCTCCTAGAGATAGGTAGTCTCCTTAACTTATACCTAGGTCTTTATAATTCTAACTACTCCCTACTACCTAGTATATTATATATTACCTAGTTAGTTATAACCTTCCTCTTTTTCTTTACTCTTATAATTATAAATCCTTTAGTATCTATTACTACTATTATACGCTCCTATTTAATCTTATAAAATAAGGTTTTATTCGCGACCTATTATTTAATATATTATCTCTCCCTAGCCCTTACTAGGTATTTATTAGATTAGGAGGAGTAGCCCTATTATTTATATATAGTATACCCTTATAAGGCGCTTATAACCTTTACCTTATACTCTATTATATTATAACCCTAATTATAGTTAGCGTATTATATATTATTAGGGTAGTTATAATATATATACTTATATAACTAGTATTTAAAGTATTATATTAATTTAGCCCTTTATTTATACTACTTTATAAGTTTTATCTCTCCTACCTTTATTAAACCCTTTTTAATTAAGTTATCTATTATTATTAATAATATAATACTTATTATAAAGGAGGAGTAGGCTTTTTTAAGTATATATATACTTATTAGCTACCTCCCTTCTATTATATCTAAATTAAGGTAGAGGGCCCTATTCTCTTATTAAATCTTCTCCTTAATTACCTACTAGTTCTTTATATTAAAGATAGATACTTATACCCTATATACTATTATATTAAATAATTTCTTAACTACTATTATAAAGTAGTATATTATATTTACTTATAACTATTCCCTCTTTAACGCCTCCCTTACCTCTATTAAAGTAATTTATAATAGTATATCCCTACTTTTTATTTAATTTACTACTATAATTTCTAATATATATTTATAGCTAGAGGCTTAGAATATTATAACTAGCCTTTTACTTACTACTCCTACTACTACTTCCCTTTCCTTTTTATTTTTTAGTACTATTAATATCTATTAGACCCTCCTAGCTTTAGCTACCTTTAGTATTTATATATATAGCCCTTATAAGGGGGGTAGTAATATATTCCTTATAAAGGGGTTCCTTTAACTCTATTAGCCCTATAAGGAGCCTTATCTTATTAGGGTACTAGCCTAACTAGTAGTCCTAGGCCTATTAAGGTCTTATACTCTCTCCTTATATTCTCCCCCTTTTTATTAGAGTTCTTTAATATATATTTATATTAGGCTAATATTTATTATTAAAATCCTCTATTTAAACGCGTTTAAGTCCTTAAATTATATATTCTTAATAGCCTAGCTACTTAATTCATTTATAATTCTTATAATATATATATATTATAATCTAAGTATTATTATATTTATTAAGCTTATAAGTAGAGTAAAGGCCCTTATAACCCTTACCCTAACGCGTAGCTCTTTATACTCTCCTCCCTTTCTAGCTCTACTACCTCTACCCCTAGTAGTCCCCTATTTAGGGCTAAGGCGCCCTACTACTCCCCCGCTCCCCTTTTATACGCGTTTCTTAAACGCTTTACTACTTAGTACTTATACGTTTAAGCTATTCTCCGCTATTTTTTAAAGAGAGTCCTTAAGGCGACTTATAAAGTATTTAAGGAGTATAGAAATTTTATTACTATTAATACCTATTATATATATATAAAGTACTCTATAATATTACTAGGTATTACTACTCTTAATAGTAATAATAAGATACTTCCTCTTATATAAGCTTATATCTTAAAAGAAAATAAAGAGTATTAGATATATTTCTTATAAGGCGTACGGCGTTCTTTTCCTTCTCTTAATATAGAAGATATAGTTATTATTAGTAATAGATATAAAGGTATTAAACCCGCGTTATAAATATACTTCTTAAAGGCGGCTTATTCTTATTATTATAAATATATTTATAATAATATCTAGAGGTTATAGCCTAGTATTAAGGGCCTATTTTAGTAAGTTATAAGGCTAGGACTAAGGGAGCTTTTAGAGCTATTATAAGCTAAATATAAAAAGAGAAAAAGGGTAATATAACTAATTACCTTAAGGTAATTTCTTATAATTAGTAAATTAAATTTACCTTCCTAAGACCTTACTTTAAGTATAATACCTTAAATATCTAGGAATTGGTAAATTCTTAATAGAGGGAGTTATAAGACTTACTTATTACTATTATACTAGTATTCCTTTAGATTAGTCTTATATTAAAGATATATAAATATAGGATTAAGCCTTAAAGATAGACTAACCGTCGAGTCAGGTTTTAGTACTATAGATTAGTACCGACCTGAATACTTAGTACCTATTTAGGTACCGACCCGAATACTTAGTACCTACTTCTAGTACCGACCCGAAAAGCCCTTAGTACCTTAGCGAGTTAGGTTAGACTAACCCGACTTACTAAGGTATTACTAAGAAGTTAAGCTACTAATAAATTAGTAAAGGACTAATATAATTTCCTTATAAGATAAATTTAAATACTTTTATATTATTAGGATTTATCTTATACCTAATATTTATTACTTATTATTCTATATACTATAATAGTCTATATTACTATTATATATAACTCTTAATTCTCTTACTATTAGCGCCTAGAATATATTAGTCCCTTTAGGCCCTTTAAAGAGTATTAAGTTTAATAGGCCTTAGTAATAAAGCTATTTAATTAGAATTTAATAATCTTAATATAAATGATTCTATATCTAGTAGTCTTTATCCTAGCTAATCTATAAGTTAGGTTAGATAGGGTATATTAGATAAATCCTTTTAAGAAAAGAAAGTACTTCTCTAGAATACTATTAAAACTATTAAGGAAGATTTCCTAGACTTGATTCTAGTAAAGAATAGTGAATTTATTAAATAGAGTTAGTATACTAAAGTCCGGTTTAAAGTATAGTAGTAGTAAACTACTACTAGTTAAAGTATTAAAATAAAGTCTAGTATTAAAATTAAGGATCCGCTCTAGATTAAGAAGACTATATTAGGTAAATAGGCTAATATCTAGGATAACTTTATCTAAATTACTTTAATAGTTAAGGGATTACTAAAGATTACCTGTAAGAAGTGCGATAAAATTCTAGACTACCTAATAGCTACTAGTAATTTAAGTATATCTAATATAAGGAAATATCTTAAAATAAATAAATACTTTCTTTATAAATAACTTAACCTATTATTATAAATAGAACTTTCTTTAAGTCGGGTATATTATCTATAATAATATAAATTAGTAATATAAAACTAATTATTTAGGGATAACTTTAGAAGAAAAGTAATACTAGGTTTTCTACTAACTTTTATTAAGAGAAGTAGAATAAATAGCTATATAAATACTTTCTTACCTTAAACTAGTCTTTCTAGATTATTAACTAACAAGAGTTTTAGTAATTACTATTAATAGCTCGTCTAGATTTAACCCTAATCTATTATATTAAATTATAGAGTATAATCTTTTTAGATTTTAAAGGAATATATACGAAAATTAAAGTAGATCTAGAATATCCTTAATATATTTCTCTTATATTAGATACTTAGTCTAGTCCCTAAAAGGTCACCTACCTTAGAGTACTAGTCTACTAGGTTAATACTAATTTTTAATATTAGGAATATCTTATCGCTTTTATGCTACTTAATATCTAGTATTCTAGGTATTTACTTATAGCGGAAATAATAAAGATATTAACCCTTTATAGAATTAAAGATAAGCTTCTTAGGGTTATTACTAATAATACTAGTAATAATAGAACCTTAAAAGATGAACTAGAGAAATCTCTAGCTTAGTAAGATATCTAATAGGATAAACTATAAAACTCTATTCCTTATATAGCTTATATCTTTAACCTTATAGTATAAGACTTTATTAAAGCCCTAGACTTAGAAGCTTTAAATAATATTATAGTATTACTAGAGGATACTTAACTTAAAGATATCTAAGTAAATATAGGTCTATTAACTATTATTAAGAAGGTATAGTATTATAAGGGTAATATAAATAGGTAATATACTTACTAATATTTTAAATAGATCAGCGCTCTTATAGTAGTAATTAACTTATCTCCTTAATAAAAGCTTCATTTTTTATAGTTATAAGAAAACTCTAGTAGAAGACCTTAAAAACTTATATAAGACATCTATATTTATTAGAATTCTATATACTTAATACTTTATTATACGTATTAGCTATATAACTTTATTAATACTTAGGTAGATAAAAATATAACTAATCTAAAAATTAGTATAATTAGCCTTAGTAAATATAAATAGTTAATTATATTACTACTTAGTAATATATTAAATCCTATCTATTAACTTACCTTAATAGTTTCTTAGATAATAAACGTAGGTATATATTTAGGATTCTAATTATATAATACTCTTTTTAAATATTTTAATAGTACTAAAATAATAATACGTAATAGTAGGATTATTAGTAAAGTAAGTATTATTTATACTTATAAAGTAGCCTTAGTAAAACTAGCTAAGTATTATTCTAGAATAGAAGGTAAAGGTAGATTAATATATAACTTTACTAATATTCTAGACCCTTCTATAAAACTAAGTCTATATAAAACTTAGGATAAATAAGAGGAGTTAAATAATAGTAATACTTTAACCTCTTATAAAGAGAGGTATAAAAATAAATTTACTAACTACTTTTATAAGTATTATAAGATATTACTAGTTATTAGAAGGACTAATATATAAGATATATAGAATATTAATAAGGTAATATAATATAATAATATATTTAAATTTATACTAACTAGTAATAGCCTTTAATAAGAGTAAGGAGAAGTCTACTTTAATATCTAAATTATAGGTCTTTATTATAAAGCGAAGCTATTTAATACTTTTATTCTAAAAGTCTACTAGAGGATATTCCTATATAGGAGTACTAGAAGGATAATACTTTAGCTTATCTAAATCTAATATAAATAGCTAAGGATATCCTTTTATACCTAATATTATTTATAGGTATTAAGAGAGTCTTTAGTCTTATTTAAAGAGTATATTTATAAGATCGCGTATAGTTAAAACTAGAGTTTATAAAATAAGTAATACTTCTAAAGTATTATAATTATATTATAGGTTTAGACCCTAAAGAAGCTCTTACTAAACCCTAGGATATTCTTTAAAGGGAAGAAGATACTAATTAAAGTATTAATAGAGGCGAAGATCCTTTTAAGTTAGAACTAGTAGATATCTTAAGATAAATAGATTAGTAGTTATTATTTTAAAGTTATTTAATAATTAGGTAGTATATTTAAAAAGTAGGTTTAATTTCTATATATATATATATAAAGGTAATATAAAAAGGTAATATAATTATTTATCTTACTAAGAGTATTATAATACTAAGAGCGCCGTAATATTAGGAGTACTATAATACTAAGAGCGCCGTAATACTAGGAGCGCTATACTATCCTAGACCTACCCTCTACTTTTAATACTATAAAACTATTACTACCCTTAAGCGCTAAATAGTATAATACTAAAGCTCCCTATTAATTCCTTTATAAGCTTTAGATCCCTCTATATAATAGTAATATATTTAATATAGATATAAAGTAGATTTAAATTTATATTATAAGATATATTAGTAAGTAATTATTATAAGGATTAATAGTAATATAAAATAGTAATATACTTACTTAAGAGAAAAGATATTATAAATACTTTTATAATATCTTATAATACTTCTAAAGCTAAACTTTAGATTTAATATAGGTCTATATTAACTCTTATAATATCTATTATAACCTCCCTTATAATATAACTAAATAGTAGCTTTAGGATAAGGTTATTAATAGATTTTTAATATTATCTTATCTCCTTTAAAGCTCTAAGACCTAAGTTAACCTTATATTTTTATCTTTATATTATTAGTTTTAGTACTACTATTTATAAAGGATTAGCTAATTATATTTTAATATATTACCTATTTATATTACCTTTCCCTTCCTATATAATAGCTTATTTACTCCCCTACCCTATAAGGGTTTACCCCTTCTAGTAGCTAGTAATTTTAGTATTTTATTACCTAATTATACTATCTACCTATTAATATCTAGAGTAAGAAATATATTATAAAATAATATTACTAGTCTACTTAATATAAGCTATTATTAAAGTTATTAAATATATATAATAATAGATAAAAGAAGGAATATAAGGTTTAGAAGTTTTAATATAAGGTAAAGTAATATTAGGTAGAATATTCCATATAATTATAGGTGTAATTATAAGTAGAATTACCCCTTAAAATCTTCTTTATAACTCCTCCTACCTCTATATACTTAAGATATTATAGTAAGATAGGTTATTAATATATAGTAAGTATTTATTACTAATTATATTACTTAAATATATTACTAGATAGATAAGCTAATATAATATTATAATAATATTAAGTCCTTATAACTAGAATCCTAAATTAATTATAAGTAGAGAGCGCGTAAAAGACTAGGATAATAATAAGAAGCTACTATATATAAAAGTATCTAATAACTACGTAGTAGTATTAAAAAGGATTAAGAAGTTAAAGGAATTAAATATATAGAAGATAGCTATTAAAGAGGATTATATAGAGCTAATAATTAGGATAAAGGATATTATAGAGGAGGAAAGACGTAAAAGAGGGATTTATAATAATATAATTAGGTAATATAATACTTCTTAAATAGCTAATACTATATAGTAGAATATTTTAAGATAGAGTTACGCCTTAAAGATAATAAAGAGGCTACTAAGGAATAAGCTAAGCTAGATAAATTAGTAAATTATATATAGAATATAAATAGTATAACTAGTTTTATAAAAGAGGTAAATATATAATTAGTCTTTAATCCTATCTTCTAATTAACTTAACTTTTAGAATACTTCTAAAGAAGATATAGATACTATTAGGCTAGAATTTACTAGATTTAATCTATTAATTATATAAATTATTAAGTAAAGGATTATATATTATAAGGGTCTAGAGGAGTTAAAAGATATATAGGACCCTAATACTATAAATACTTATATTAAGTTTATATAAGAGCACGCTAACGCGTTTAATATAAAGGATTATATTATACTTAACCTTATAAAGAGGAATTAAGATAAGGAGGGTATCTTAATTAAAGTTAGACTAATAGGAAAGAAATTAAGTATACTACTAAGGAGGATAAAGAAGAGGATAGGGAATATAAGCTAAAAGATATTAATAAGACTAGTAGTAGTAGTAAGGATAATAATAGTAAGTATAATAATAGTAAAGAGGATAGTAATAAATAGAAGGATTATAAGTATAAGATTATAGAGATATCTAACTAGATAGATAGGCTATCTATTAATAACTATTAAATAATTATATTACCCTTTTATATTACTATAAAGTATTCCTAATATTATAGTCTAGTAAAATACCCTTACTAAAACTAAAGTCTTAGCGAGTCAGGTTAATACTTTAGTATTAATACTTAGTACTACTCTATAGTATTAACTTAAATACTTAGTACTAACTATTAGTACTAACCTAAATACTTAGGCTAGGAAGTTAGTATTAACTTACTAAGAGTTAAGTCAGGTACCCGACTCGAGTTCGAAGTACCGACCCGACGCGGTTAGTCTACTTAAAGAAGTCTTAAGCTTATAAATAAGACTCTTAAATTCCTTATAAAGACTACTAATAGAGTAGAATATATAATAATATAGCTATCTAGTCTAATAACTATTCTTATAAAAGTTAAAAGTAGTAGTATATATATTATCAATTTTACTAAAAGGATATATATATATTAGGATTTTTAGGATTAATAAAGACCTTACGCGTATATATACGCCGTATATAAGGAGTAGGTTATAAAACCTCAAGATTTAGTTAATAAGATTTAGTTAATAGATAAATATTAAAAGACTTATTAATACTCTTTACTACTAGTTATATTAGATAATATAAAGCTATTAAACTATTATAAGGCGCCTCTTATTACTTTATATACTAGACGGCCTTAAAAGAAGAGGATTTATACTAGTATAAATTAGAAGTAATAGTATTACTACTCTAAATATAGAAGTATAAAGTATAATAGATATATATATAATAGAGATTACCTACTAGTATTCCTATTTAATAAGAGTCTTAATAATCTATCTAATAGATTATCTAAAGTATAAATAAAGATATACTTAAGTAATTAAGAAGAAGGTAAGGGGAGTAGTAGTAAGAGTAAGAGTAAGGTATATATATTTAAATAAGGGGTTAAATATAAAAAAGGTAATTATTTATTCTATTTTTATATATTAAGAAAGGGTTTTTCTAAAAATATAGCTAATCTAAGTATAATACCTATTTATATAGTAGTATTTCTTTAAATTACTAATTCCTTATTATAAAAAAATAGTACTAGATTAGCTTCTATTATAATTTTCTTTAAAGTTTTATTAATATTTATTTTTTATCTCATATAAATAATAAATATAATAAGTCTAGGCCTACTAATATAACTCTAGGTCGCTAAGGTCTATTATAAATTTCTAAAAGTAGTAATAATAATAGTAGTAGCTCTATTAGTAGTAATTACCTACCTAATCTTAATAGCCGCCTATTAAAATTATTCTAGCCTAATAGGCTAGTATAACTTAAAGGGAAGTAGAAAGAGACTACTATTAAAGAAGATAAGGAGTCTAAGAGTAAGAAGTCTAAATAGGGTTATTAGCTAGGACTAGATATAAAAGAGGTAGACTTAATACCTAGATATTTATACTTTATAAATAGACTATATTCTAAATATAATAGTTATAATAACTCTAGTAGTAGTAAGGGGAGTAATTATTAACCCTTAACTTTTAATAATAAGGAGACTAATAAAGAGGATATTAACGCGTAGATATTAAGGAATATAATAAAATATTTAGTTAACCTAATAGGATTTTAGCGCTACTATTTCTTAAATCTAATAAAATATTTAAGAATAGGCTATTATATATAATATTAGTAGTAGAATAACTTTAAGAATAGGCGCTTAATAACCTAGATTATATAAATTTAAATAATCTACTTAGCCGTTTACTAAGTAGAGTAGTAGGGTACTAATAAAAGTATAATCTAGACTATTACTAGAAGGCTAATCTAAGTTATTATTTATATATACTAACTCCCTTACTATTAGTATAGCTTCTAAGTAGTCTATTATCTCTTTATATCTATTATTAGGCGGACTAATAGCTCTAACTAGAAGCTACTATTATAATAGAATATAAGGAGGAAGTTTCTAATTATAAAAGGCCTAGTTAGAATATAAAGGTATTAATAATAGCTATTAAAATAGAGTAGATTAAGGTAGAACTAGAAGAAAACCCTAAATTAGTTATACTAGGAGTATAAGGTATATTAAAAAGGGGACTACGCTTATAAAGTAAGTCTATAATAAAAGGAGTTAGATTACCTACTAAGAAGAAGTAATAATAAGATAGATTAGGTAGTTAGGCTAGAAAATAATAAAGGGACTAGTCTAATAATAACTAGTAAGAGTAATAATAATAGCTAAATAGTAATAATAGTAATATTATATAGGAATAGCTTTATATAAGTTAAATTAGGAGGTATAATATTTTTAAAATATAGGGGTAGTATTTTTAAAAATATTCTTAAAAAGTGTAGTATTTTTGTAATTTACCGTATTATGTATCAATAACAAATAAGGTACTTGGGTACTTGATCTAATCGCTATCAATACTAGCGCTGACATCGTCCAGTATGTTTGCAAACGCCTAGCTCACGCCTCTCCACAGGCTTGAGCTCCACAGGCTCCATCAAGTTTATGCTACTTCTCTACAATATCTTTTACTCCGACCAAGAAGCCTGTACGCCCGCTAGAGCGCTACTACGAGCGTCAAACTACACGCACACAGCAATAGTTATATGTTAGAAGTCCCAGTTCTCGAGCGTGCACAGCTTGTTCTAGATAGAAGCAGCCAGCGACTGTCAGAAGAGTATCACGACTACTCGATGAGGGCAAAGTTGCGTCGCCCGGGGCGACAAGAATCTTTGGCGAGATGAAAGGCGCCGCAGCCGTACTACAATGATAAGCAAATCAAGAGCAACATGGCTCTCAATTACACTAGCAGCACTTTATGAATCATCAGCTGCGGCCCAGAGTATCTCATGTTTCATACGCACTAGTCATTTCATTTTACACGCATCATGTTATGATCGGAGTGCTACAGCTTTGATGGTACGCCAATTCAGTCTGCCATACCCGTGATACGAAGACCATTTTGCTGAACGACGGAAGGGCATTTTGTGTAACGACGATACGATACTTGAATCCTGTGTATATATCGAGTCTGTTCTCAGACCGTTGATGCTATTGTAATCTGGTAGTGATCCAACAGAGCGTTCTAGACTCCATCATCTTGCATCCAAAAACGGTCAATACTGATATTATAAAGGATTCATACTTAAAAGGACCTATGATGCTAGACATATCTTAGTATTCTGACTACCACCCTTTTCAACTTCCTGACCAGGAACATCGAGTCGACCATAGAAATGCTGCATTTCTAGCCGTCCACAGATGGTTCTGACCGACTAGTGTAAGACAGTCTGATTCTTTCTAGACCTATGAGAGACTACTCTTAATATTGGTCATAAGCATCGCAAGCATATGCGTTTAGGCTCATAAATTGACTGCTAAGGGTCCTCTACAGCAAACACCAGCAGAGTCACGCGTCCTTGGGGTATCGAGAAATATGTATCTCCGTCATTCAAATGAACGGCTTCCTGTCGTGCAAATCATCAGCAGCCTCATCAGCACACGGAAGGCCTCTGCCCATCACAAACTCAACTGATATATGCTCCTAAGTATCTGAAACTATTCAAAGAGCTATACATCTACAGCCCATCTCAGAAAACCGGATCTCACCTCGCTATCGCCAATTCAGCCATTCAAATGGAACAGAAGTCAACAGATACAGGAACAAGAAGGCAAAGACTCTGATTCAAGCCTAGCAAAGCATTTGAGTGTTCCCGCTGAAGAATTTACCACCGGAGAATCCAAGCCGCAGTTGTTCATCGCAAGGCTCGTACCTTCCTTTATCTCCGCTCCGTTATGGGATTCAAGATAAAGCTCGTGATTTTTCGATAGACTTTGATATAATTTCACACTCACGCCTTAACGTAAGTCCAGGCTCCAAAAGGCAATTGAGCAACGAGCTTTCATTGACTTTGATTCCGCACAGATAGAAAGCTCCTGAGAACCGAGCGGTGGTACCAGGCTTTGGCTGTGGGCTGATAGGCTAATAATTTACCGAGGAAGTAATCTTTCCGTACAAGCCGGCGGACTTTATCACACCTCTACATGTCAGAGAATGTACAGCTTCCAAAGCTTAGTCAAAATGAAAGTACCCGAACAGATGGATCAACCTCACAGGCTAGACCCTTAGCTGGGTTGTCGAAGATCAATGGAATGGCGGAAACCGCGCTCAACCATAACATATGGTTGGTGCCTGGGAGAGATACTACACAGAAGTACGGGGGTAGATGGTTAAAATATAGATCTCATCAGTACTGCGCTCGAATACAATCTCGCAGCGAAGTACTAGTGGAGGATCCACAAAGCCATAAAACACAGCCGCTCGACAACTTCATCTATCCATGGAGCGTGAACTCATTTGCATTTCAGGTACACTGCATAGCATACTCTCACAAATCAGGAGCGCACAAATAAATATGATCGTTCTCGTATCTTTCACCCGCAAAGCAAACCCACGTCACATGCGCTAAGCCCACACCATCTAACAATAGGAAATCCAAACAGAGAAAAGTACTATCCGAATTACGCAAACCCTAAAAATCGGCTCTTATTCAACAGCAGCGCTCAGTAGATGAACACCACAATAACAATTTCTGCAGCCGATCCCCAGATTAAAGAGATTAAAGAGCGGCTATCCAGTCTACGGGGTCATAGACAGGATCAAATCTGAATCGATTTACCATTAGGAAGTAAAAGCTTAGATCATACTTGGGAAAAAACAGAGTCCGAGCTTGAGTAAGGTTTTCACTTTTAGTGCATATATTATTCTCGTATCCCTCCTGCACACTGTGGTTTAAAGGAGCCAGAATAGCGTCGCAGCATGTGGTTTCCTATCGGGCATTGATGAGAATTCTTACAAGGGTAGTCTTGATATATATGTACTTAGCTCACAGGCATTACCACTGCAGGATTGTAGAGCCTCTCACAGCCCAGCTTCTCGTCGAAGAAGGGGCAAGCTGTGCCCGACGATTCCTGCATCATAATAATTATGCATACTCACCCTTGGGCTACTGTCGTAACCTAAGATCCTGTGTTTCAGCTCCACAACCTACTAGGGTCATTCCCATCATGCGGTAGATTATCGATTCTATACAATGACATGTGTTTCAGAGGAATTTGTACAGCCATCAAAGTCTAGAATTTACCAAGAGCTTATACCTACATATGTCCATGATTGGCCAGGTAGGTGACCTCATTCGTTTTTGAGATATGATCGTAATCGACTGGGATGGGTTGGGCTATATAAGAACTTACAGCAGTGACGAAGATAGCATAAAGTCGTAGCGCTGGAATTACCACTGAGTATATCCAGGATCCACCCGATTCATCTCGATATTACATCTAGGGCAACAATGGCATCATCCTTGTGGCCGGTGATATTTATTCGAGCACCGATTATCAACTAAGGACGCGAGGTGTATCTGATCAAGACGACCAGATGTTGGGTATAAAATTGCCACTCAGGAGCCCACTTGTGATCTGTGAAGGACATGTGCCTAATTTGCTGGCATAGATTGAAAGGTTTCAATGGGGAATGGCACTGATGGACGGACATTCGCCTCCAAGGTTTTTGGATGATGGACATTGTATGCAATGTAAGAGATACGCTTTGGATTCCCTCTTCGGACCTTGGGGCTGTAGACGGTGAAGGATGAGGTTTGTTGATGGAGCTGAGGAAATAGAGATACGGGACCGTGCAATCGCAGCTGGACGACCAAAACCAGGCTTGACATATTTCAACAGGGAATTGTCAGCACCATGGAAGCAGTTGGCATCTTGATGTGGGCGATTCCCCTTGGACATGGTCGGACCTGGACTGCTTACATTAAAAGTAGCAACATCCTAGGTAGGGCTCGGACTAAACGCAGTAGGTGCCGCTAAGAAAGGGCTGTTACGGAAAGGGGAGAACTGGAATGTGAAATATGTATCTCTGTAGAGGGTGACTGTTGTACCCTGTCGATGTCGCAAACATGAGAGCTCGAAAGGTGCAGTATGCATAAGATTTGGAATGAGATCTGCTCACGACCCCTTTGAGCTATGCCTATGTCCAGGTGATACTAGATCAGGCAACGTTGCACTGAGCCGCCTCGACCAAAAGTAGTTTCATCGTTCGAAGCAGGAAGCCCCCACACGCTCGGCCATCGGTACAGCAAACCCGGTACAGATGTATTCTACCATAGGTTTCCGCAAACATCGGTCCCTTGCAGACAAAGCTAAGGCGTGTGGGAAGCATTTTGCTGTATATCCATAGTTATATGCATGACCAACGCTTCTCGGCTAGGCTGTTGGTTGACTGTTGCGGGTGCTTACAGTACAACGGCTGCGAGCATCGCAAATCGAGACCAACGTAGCCTGTGGCATATACATCCGGACACCTGCACAGGTAGTGGAGCAGTGAGGCGTCCCGTCTTTCGAAGCAATCGTTGTAGCGGTGGCCACACCTCGAGTGCGGTGATGTGAAGGCACGTGACCATGAGGCTCTTCTTATCAGTAGAATACTAGCGGCCTGTCAGAGGACACTAGCCTCGCTTCCTGACGAATCGGAACTAAGCCGGGCTAGCGGAGGATCAGGTCCGTGGCAGCCCGATTGAGCAGGAGACCAGAATCCCCTCCATCGCACAACGCGCCCTTCAACACAATACATACAACTATGATCCCCTTCTCATCCTTCTTCAGCCCATTCTGCACATCGACAGCGCCTTTGGCTCCGGTTGCCACTAGGCCTCCATGGCAACGATCACCATTCCCTCTCCCTCCGCGTTCCTAGACTCTCCCGTCATCCAGCCTACGCCCACGCCCGAGGTCTCTCTCAAGGCAGTTCCGAAGAAGCGATCAACCACCAAGGCTCAGAGGCCATCTACAAAGAGAGATGTTGCAACTGTGAAGCCGAAGCAGACAAAGAGTCGAGATGGTACGCCCCCGAGAAGCACCGTCGGCTTATCTTGAACATGGTGGTACAAACGCTAACGCTGGGATCAGGTTGCAACAATTGCAAAGAGAAGCGCTTGAAGTGCGACGAGAGGAAACCCTCATGCGAGCAATGTGAGAAGAAGGGGGTCGCGTGCAAGGGATATGAGAAGAAATTGAAATGGCGACCGCAGGAGGACGTCTTTAGGAATAAGAGTACAGCGTTGAGGCCGAAAAAGGGTACGGGCTAGAATGACGGGTCAGGATCAAGATCATTAACATCATTAGGGCCTACTGCTTCCAAAGCTCCTCAACAGCCCAGTGCGAACTCGTCACCCTCCGATACCTCACCTACACAGACTGACCATACGTTTCCTGCCTCCACCCCACATCACCCCTCTATACATCACCCTCTACCTACTTTCGATTCACTCCTGACGGACCATCTACCTCCCTTTGACGAAAATAAATTCTCTTTCCGACGGTCCCATCATCCTACACACCAACATCGCATGCGACCTTCCCAACCCGGTCCCGAAACCCTCTTCACAAGCTCTACGCCCAGTCTCATTAACGACAGCTATGATGAAGCTGCTACCCCTCAATCTGCGAGAACCGCCGCCTCATGTCTCTGGCCCGACAACAGTCCTCGGATGTCCAACCTCTTACTTCCATGCACCGACCTTAACGCTGTACCTCCAGACCATATGGACTTTCAGCCTGATCGCTCCGTGGTCAGATATGTACCGAACGGCTTACCCAGTCTCCAAAGCATCCCCTTGTACGACGATGAAGACGTTGAGGACATTGTTCCTGAGCCAGACGCCGAATCTTGGCTCATCCCCGTGGGCTCACCTACAGCCTCGGACTCATCATCGTCATCCGGTGGTTCATGGGTCCGGTCTTTCAGCTCGACAATGCATAGTCAACCGAAACTGCACTTCGACAGCGAGGAAATGCTTATGCTGCGATTTGATACGCAAACCTGTGGTATTCTCTCGATCAAAGATGGGCCGAATGAGAATCCATGGAGGATGATGCTTTGGCCGCTGGCAAGGAAGGAAGGAAGTGGAGCGTTGCGTCATGCCATCACATCACTGACTGCGTTCCATGCCTCGAAGGATAACTCCAGGTTGAGGATCAAGGGCATCGAACATATGAACCAGAGTCTGCTGCTGCTTTCTCATCGAATGTCGTCCATGGAACTGACTGCGTCGCTGGCGACAACATTGGTGCTGGCATTCTGCGAGTCATGGGATATTCTCATATCGACTGGCATCAAGCACTTGAACGGTGCAAGACAGCTCGTCGCACAGATCTTTACCAACTATAGGAAGGGTACGGTGAGTCCGGAAAATGAGCCACAGCTAGGGTTTCTTTGCAGGACGTGGGTTTATATGGACGTCATTGCTCGTTTGACTTCATTTGAGTGCGACGACTCGACGGATTTCGACATTCTTTCTTCTCCTTTGTGTCAGCCTTCGACTGTCAAATACGATGTAGATCCCTTGATGGGCTGCGCCAGCACACTTTTCCCAATCATCGGTCGAGCCGCAAACCTGATACGTAGAGTCCGGGAAAGAACTCAGCCTAATTCGCTGCAAAATATCTCCGAAGCCAGGGAGTTGAAGTCCAGTTTGGAAAAGTGGATGGCCCCGACGCTGTTTGAGCCTCCCGAGGATCAATCGACGGAGGTGGAACAGGCCTTGCGCACAGCTGAAGCGTACCGAGGCGCAACCCTTCTGTACCTTCTCCAAGCCGTCCCCGAAACCTCATACGACTGCGTGAAAGAGACAATTGCCGCACTTGCGCATGACGTACTCATGAATATTGCCAACGTCCCGGTGTCGTCAGGAACAGTCATCATACACATCTTCCCCCTCCTGGCGGCCAGCTGCGAGGCAGTCGATCCCGAAAGCCGTACCTTCGTCACCGAGAGATGGCAGGCGATGATGCAGCGCATGAAGATCCAGAACCTCGACAGATGCTTGGATGTGGTCAAGGAGGTATGGGATCGTCGGGACAACGCCCAGCTGGAGACCCAGCGCCGTAAGGCTCGAGCGGCGGCTTCGATGTGTCAGACGGGCTACATGCCCGCCGCGATCGTGAAGAGAAGATGTAGCACTGGCGGAGGCATTGTATCAGACGTATCAGGAGATGGCAAACGAAGGGCGATTCAGAGCACGATGGAATCGTGTTCATCAACGTTGACGCCGGGGTTTCTACGGCGAGATTCGACGACATCCAGCAGCACGCTTGAGCCCGAATTGACTGTCCGTGGGCGACAGCATTGGGCTGGTGTGATGAAGGATCTCCAGTGGGAAGGTGAGCCAACGTGTTTTGTGGAATTTTCTCATTGCTGACGCGAAGCAGTCCTTATCGGTTAGAGGTCCAAGTGCTGGCACTCTCTTTCAATTCTCCATTTCATTATCTTTCCTCATCACCACGACTCTTGACTTGCTTCGAGACTCACTCTGCTGCCTTTGAGCGTAGCGACGACGGATATCCTTGGACCTGTTTCCGGCTTGGGAAGTGTCTTTCTTCTGTGCTACGGGGCGTTGTGGTGTGAGGTGTATGGAGTTCCATAGTTTCATGTCTTTGGGGGCCATGGCCAGGGAGGGTATCGGGACTACTGGAGTTATAAGCTGCTTCGGTCATGTTTTGCCATCTACAACAGGCTATCTATCTAAATATCATCGAGATCATCCAAGCCTTAGCGTGGGGATACGGTCCCTTGCATTGGTCTTTCATAAGCGAAGCTATCCACGCTTTCTCCATTTGAGCATAGTATGTCTTGTCAACTGTGCATACCTTAGGTACTCTACAGTAAATCAGGGAGAATCTATGGACCTGTAATAGGAGTAGTGCGTACTGTCAGATTACTTGGCAACAGCTGTCGATAAGCCATCCAAAAGAGGAAAAGATTTCCCCACTATCAACCTTACTCGCTGCACCTCGACCTCACCTATAGTACATAAGGTGCAAAACATCGATGGGTACTGGGTAGCAATGACAGTCATATCTTGGCTCTGCCCCGCCAGAACGGACCGTACCTCGGATCACTCTCTTGCGAGAACCCCACTACGCTGTTCCTCATGCAGTCAACCAATCCGCCTTCGCTCAGGAGGGTGAGCAACCTTGAGCTACATCAATTAAGCCACTGCTGATATCGACACCACCCCCCTCTGAACGACCTTGCTGCATCTTCCATCCATCACCCATACAATCCACCACAACGACCAATCCCGTAGCAGACTCAACAGCACAAACACCACATCGAAAGGTATGCCCTCACTCCCTTCATCTCCCATTCCCTCCACTTTTCCCCTCCATCCACTCACTACTCACTACTCACTACCATCATCACACTTCCACCCCCTTCCCCCCCAAATCTCCAGCAACAACCAGCTAACACCAACACCCTCGGTCCTCAGCCCCCCTCCAAAACCCATCACTCCAACCCCACATCCAAAAAATGTCTTCAGAACCCACCACAATGTCACTAATAACCTTCAACCACTACGCCAACGCCCAGACCGAATTCACAAAAACCCTCCCTCTAATCGCCAACGACAACGCCTTCTTGGGCGACGTCTTCTCCTCGTACGCAACCCCCTCCCCACTCCCTGCCCCACCATCCCTCCATATCACTCTCCCCCACCGCCCCCAAAACCCCCACTAACCCCCTCCAACAGCGAAAACGGTCCCTCCCACCCCACCGCCCCCATCTCAGCCGGCTTCTACCGTCTCGACCCCGGCACCCCCCTCATCTACACCTACACCTACGACGAGATGAAGATCATCGTGGACGGCGACTTCGAGATCAGCGATGAGAGCGGACAGAGCGTGAAGGCGGGGAAGGGCGATGTGTTTTTCTTTCCGAAGGGGAGTGTTATTACGTTTAAGACGGAGAAGGGGGGGTTGGGGTTTTTTTGTGGGCAGAGGGCTAAGGGGGGGGCGTGAGGTGTGGGGGTGAGGAATGGGTGGGGTGAGGGGGGAGAGGGATGCTTTGCTTTTGGTTTGGGAGATGGTGGTAGGCTATGAAAGCTATCATGAATCCACATACCTAGTTCTGTTTCTTCACCCTCGCTTCCTGTCCCCCAACTCAACCTAACCTAACTCCCACACTTACCACCTCCATTCCTCCTCGCTTACATCACTAATATATTCCACATCGTACACACCCCACCCCCGTCTCACCTATACCCCATACAAACACCTCCCCCCTCCCCACCTCATCCCCTCCCCACCCTTCCCCCTTTCCCAATCCACCTTCACCATCTCCCTTATCTAACCTAAACTCTTTACCAGTACCATCACCGCTTTCTTTACTCACACTCATACTCACACTCATACTCATACTCATACTCCACTTTCCGTCCAAAATGTTTCTTACAATTACAAGTCTTACCCCAACCTCCCATCATGAACTCTTTCATCTACCTCATCTTGAGAATATAGTACCTCTTCCCGATAAAAACAGTCCCTGCCTGTCATTCCTCCACTTTTCTTCCCTATATCTGGCGGTGATCCAAAAGATCGCTCTGGCGCTTATCTTATACGGCAAATTACAAAAATACCACACTTTTCAGGAAGATTTTTAAAAATGCTACCCCCATATTTTAAAAATACCACACCGGGGACTTATGCCCCCCGGACGCTGGGCGCAACAGCCTGAGACACCCAGCAGCGACTCCCGTAGCAGCCCCCGTACGGCAACTTCCCGCACCTCTGTCCCTAGAGTATAGGCAGGCCTAGAGACCTCCTATATAAACCTCCCGACCGTCGCTATCATCATAAGGAATAATATACTTAGTGGTAAAATATAATTTCTTAAGGGACTTATCCCTAGAGCTTAGGGTACTCCGCGCTCTTTTCTCAGGCTAGGTAATTGCGTTAGGAGCCCTACTAAGGTAGCCGGACTACGGTGGCTGCTATAGGGTCTGCTACGGGGCTGCTACGGGGTCTTCATCCCGGAGTCTCAGGCTTTAAGGGCGGTTATGGGGGTACGGCTCAGGAGAGACCCCGTGTGGCTAACGAGAGACCCCTTAACGATAGACCCCTTCCTATCATTAGTCCACCTAAAGATGGTGCTTAGTAATTTTGATTAGTAAGCATAATTTCAGCTGACTAAGGTAGCTACTAAAAAGGAGGTCGCTACTAGATTACGAAGTAGTACACCTTTAAAGACTAATAATAGCTGTATGTAAAGCAGCAAATGTCTCGTACTAATAATGCTACTAAAGATATCAATGAATGTGGTAGGCAATGATGCCGGAATACCTTAAAGTAGCAGAATATTTGGAGCGCCACAGCGCCAAGTTAACATCAGTCCCCCGCAACAGCGACAGTGAGCAATAGCGACAGCGACAGCAATCACATGCGGAACAAGCATAGTAGATACCTTAATTGACACCTTCATTGCCACGTAGATCTATGTACATCGCGTGTGCATTGCGCATATCATGCTAGGGGTCTTTCTGAGGGGTCTCTCGTTAGTCATGCGGGGTCTGTCCAGAGCCGTACCCGGTTATGGGGCCGATGCGCCCAGCGTCCGGGGTGCGCAAGTCCCCGGTGTGGTATTTTTAAAATATGGGGGTGGCATTTTTGAAAATATTCCTGAAAAGTGTAGTACCGTTCCAATACTTTTATGTGGCGGTCTTGGCACTACCCGAGAAAAAACCAAATTCTCATGTAATTTGTACTGTATAAACCGACATGTCTCTAAAGTACCTAATAGACGTCTAAGTAGTCTAGATACGTTACCAGTTAAGGCTATATATACTTCGCTTACATGGTCCACTACCGCTGTCGCCGCCTCCCTATCCTTCCTCGCCCCATGCCCCGCCAGAATGGCTCACGTTTATAAGAGGAGGTCGCGGGTTATCTACTCCTTAGATATAGTAACGAAGAACTACTATCGGCTACCATAGTAAAGATGATTACGTGGGTGAAGGCATAGGAGACTCTTGCTCTTGCTGCTACTGGTGCTGCGGTGGCTCCTGGACGTCCGGGCTGACAGCCCTCGGCGGTGATGAGGTAAGAACAGCCATTTAAGAGGAATTATAACCTCTGCTACCTTGACAGCACGTTGACTAGGCACATGGGGTCGTCGGTTAGGAAGCTCTGCTGCTGTAGACATACTATTGGAGGTAGGCCGCTTAGGCGCCTTTTTACGTGCAACCATCACGTGATAGCTGGATGTTATTAGGAAGTCTAAAACACTAAAGAATAGACGTATCCAGGCTTCAGAATTACTTAATTGAGACCGATGTGGTCAGAATATGAGGGTGGGGATCTGTAGGATATTTTGGTGTGGGGACTAGGCTAATTATGCGATTTTCTCTCGGAATGCCAAGACCGCCACATAAAAATTGTACGACGATATTTTTGTAATTTACCGTATCTTATAGCTTCAATACCCTACCACCGCACTACCACACTACTAAAACCACTTCTACGATATCCTGTGCGACCTCCGCGTTTCGCATCTCTTTCGGAGAACGTTTTCTATCATATTTAGGTATCTGCATCTTGTTTCACCAGCGGGGTTTTCCGTACTTCACGTGGGCTGTATGCATACTTGCTGTCATGAATGTAGTGTACCTTGTTTAGTAAATTGTTATCGTTTATTATATTTGATTGCATCATTGTATTTTTATTTACAGTGATGTAGGTAGTAATGAAGCAGACGGGCGTTGGTATGATAGACGTGCTTGTAGTAGGTAATTTCATCAGGTATGTTGTGTTGTATTGTTAACCTCTGTATCATACCTAGCTGTTTCATGTCTTACTCATTTGACAAAGGGTACCTACGACATTCTAAACTGTGCAGTAATGTTGTTATTTGGTCGCTTTTCGACGATCTTATCTTCTAGGTAAGTATTGCACGATATAATATACAGTATTTCAGCTTTTCCTCCAGGATTCCAACCGCCGCAAGCTACTTCGTCTCCCACGCATCCTCTATAAATCCACAACGACTGCAGCATTCGATACCTATACATACGCGCCCACACTGTTTGATACATCAAACAAATCCACCATACAACCTTCCCCACTTCTCATTTCCCCCCCCTTCAACTCACCCCCCCACTCACCCACACGTACAACCCCCCTCACAAACCCCCACCGAATCAGTCCCCTGAACCTTCGCCCCACCCCCTACTATACAAACAGTCGCCACCGTCGGCCTCGTGCACCAGTCCTGCAGCGTCGGCGGCGGCGTGTCCAGTCCTTTGCCAGGTTCCGACGCCAACCACCCTTGACAGACTGGGATGACTCCGGAACTCCCTCCCGGCGCTGGCGGGGGGGACGGAATCACAGACGGAAATGGTGGGGCTGCACCCGGTGGAGGTGGAGCTGGAGCTGGAGGTGGCCGTGGAAATTGAGGTGGAGGTGGAGGTGGAGCCGGAGCCGGAGCCGGAGGCGCTTCGGCATTGCAAACGCAGACGTCGCAGTGGGGATCTTGGAGCGCCCCGTTGACTGTGTGGTAGGTTTTGCCTTCGGGGGAGCAGGCTAGGGAGACGGCTAGGCTGGTGCACCACCCTTGGAGGGTGTGTTCGCTGGTGTGGACGGAGTCGAGGTAGGAGGCATCGCCGGTGCAGGAGACGGACTGTGGGGGGGTTAGATGGGGTGGGGAAGGGAGATTGGGGAGGTGGACGCACGTATTTCACTTGGCGGGGTTGGAGGGGCGTGGTTGTTGCGGGGAGGAGGAGGGTGGCGAGGGTGAGGGTGGTTGCTAGGAGGGAGGGTAGGGAGGGCATTGTTGGGTTCGTTGGGGTTGGAGGTTGGGTAAGATGATGGTGTTGGTGGATGTATGATGAAGAGACTTGGAAGAAGGTAGGAGTTTGATGGGAAGGGAACGAAAGGGTTGCAGACGTGAGATGACTTGACCTTTATAGTAAGTAGAGACGGCTTTGCCAAGAGGGCCCTTCTTCGTGAAACATGGTCCTACCGAAGAGTACCATGACCTTGTGCGAAGTCAGGCGAACTGATCGAGCCGTGTCGTCGCTTCGTGTCGTCTAGACCTCTATGATTTCAACGCTCCTAATGCCAATTACAGGGTTTTCGAGACAGTGTGACATTGGTCTGACAGCCCATTGATGCCTATATCCAGCCCTAACTCAACCATGAGAGACGGTCAAGGGTGACCTAGATAACTAGTATGGGTATCGCCCATGTCAATTTTTCTTCAAGAGAGACTTGCAAGTGTAGAGAGCATTGGCTGAAACGAAACCAGGAACGCAAAAGGTCTGGCGCTAGTGAGCGCGTATAATGTTTCGCGCCTAGAGTATGCGAAGTGATCTGATTGGCTTAGATCACTAGCGTCCCAGGTTCCGTGGTTTGAGATACCTGAAGAGCGGCATGAATAGCGACATTGATCGCATATTGCGAGGAGGACGGGGCAGGACTCGGATGTCATTACGCATAGCCGCCGTGGGGTCCTTATTAACGGTCTCGAACGAACCCCAGGTGGTATTTGTCCAAAATCCTCGAAAGCTACCCTAGCATGGCCCTAATGACCACATACTATGGCGCTCTAAACAAGATCTGGCCACGTTCGACGACTGTTGTGGTGTCTGTATTCCATATCCTGGCAAGGTATCCGTTCGAGGGGGTTTATAAGTTTCTACCAACGTTTCAAGGCGCTCGCCAAGAGCACGTAGCTGATTAGAGTGCTTTCTGCTACACATAGTTCGGGGTCAGCATGTTATCAGGTAGTCGACGGAGTCACAAAAATCGCAATTGTAGAAAGTACTCTTGAAGGAGAAACAGTTCCTGCTTAGTGAAGCCAACCAACAGTAACGGCCATCGAGAAAAGGCCCACTTGTGTATTGTACGAGTGCAAAACCAATTGCCGTAGCTGGCATGCAATAGAAAGCGCCTCCGAAGTTCATACCTTTGGAAAGCTGTGGAATGTGCGAGGGAATTATTCAGAAGTATCTTACTGCTTTTCGGAGATTTTTCATTGGCTCTCACCCATACATTGTTGAGTCTGATAGATGACAGTCTGGCCGTGTCCAAGAACTCTAGTGACTTCTTGAGTTTCTGTTGTGGCCAACATCTGCTAGCCATCTGATATTCTCTACACGCTCCTTAATGCTATTCACAACAGGCTCGAATCGAGTCTCTCATAGTTTCGCAATCGTCTTTATCGTTCTCCCCGTCAGTATCATAATTGATTCGTCAATAGTAAGGATCCTTGTATCTTCATACGGACAGCCTCTGCACTGGGTATAGTACTTGACACCCTGTTCCAAGGATTTCATGCACGTATGCCGCGTTGACAATCATGACTGTTCCCTCCGATGGCTGCATATCAACAATGGCATTCATCCAGGCAGACTGGTTGCCGATCTCCTCAATATTGGAGATGATTCCTTTTTCGAGTTTCTCATAGTTGTCATGTTCTCATACCTGCGCTCACACCTCTTGCCTGTCACAGCCAGCGTGTAGCAACAGATCAATCCGTGCGTACTGTGTGCGTGATTATCTTCATCCAGCTATGCTTGGTGCATTGATCGTTGCTACCATCAATACGCGAGTTAATTATTGCTTCTCAGATACTCCCGGCTGTTCCATGAGTCGAGCATTCGACAATGTAATGCTGGAACAAAACCCTCCTCGCACGTGGAACGCCCTGATTCGACATGCTCAGGACCATTTTTAGTATTAACAATTTCGACATAAGTCACAGCAGCCCTCTTGCTGCCGTTCTCTGTCCTTATCGAAGCTATCTTGAGCTATCGTAGATGCTTGAAAACCCCTTCGGCTGCAAAGGGTTCTCAATTCCAGTGAAGCAGCCCTATGATCGACGGCATCATAGATCCAGCTGTCGAGATGTTCATCTTTGAGCTGCTTGGCACGAGGATATGAGAATCTTGGGTTGGTGACAGAAGTCTCTGCCGACTTTCTCATACTCAGGCACTGCCAAGGCGGGAGCTAGAGCTAGCGGTACAGAAGGAGCTTAGCGTTGCTGCTGTCCTCCTAGCGTGCGGCGCAGCTTATCCACAATGAGTATACATAGTAAGCTTGACGACTCATCCAATTCATAGCACTTTGCAGAGTCGGTATCAAGCGCTACATCAACGTATCGTACAAAGTATCGAAAGGTGGGAGAAAACTAAGCAAGTGCTGAGGTCAAAAATTATCTAATCAGAGTCTGCCATCTTCACTCAGCTGTCCTGGATATTCGGGAGAGACTTTGCCAGATACCTACATGGCATGAACAGGATGAACTAACAACAACGAGGAGCTCCGGTAGCCGAGTAGGGTGTATGGATAGGCAACCACAGGATATCTCGGCCCTGCATGACTCGGAAAACATAAGTTATATTTACAAGCTGCGTATCTCAATATATGCTTCCACCACGAAATCTTCCATAACCCACCTTCCCCCATACTGATCCACCTCCACCTCCACCTCCACCTCCACCCTCCCACCCTACCCCCTCCCCATCAACTCCCACAACCCCCCACCCCATCTCCGCCCACTTCCTCGCCATCGCACTCCCCCCCGGCAACACAACCACCACCCCACCCTTCTGCCCCCCTCCCCCCTCCACATCCGCCCACCCCACCCTCCCCCTCCCCGCCAAACACTGCCCCCTTACCGCCTCGCTAGCTCCCAGTACACCCGCCCAAGTCCCCCTCACAGTCTCTGGCAACCGCGCCGTAGGCAGATAGCCGCCTTGGTAAAAGGGTAGGACGCCGTCGCCGAAAGTCTTGGTGATTTGGAGGAGGAGGATGCATGTTTCTGTTTTAGAGGTACGGGGTTTAGTGAGGCTGAGGGACGGAGGTTTTGAGATGTCTATTGGGGAGGGGGTGGGGAGGTCGACAGACTGTATCGCGCCGCCACCGGCAATTCCCATCCATCGCGCGGAGGCGTCTTGGTATACAAACTCGACCAGAACGTATAGATTTTCCTGGCCCTGTAGCGAAAGTGGATTTCGAGTTGTTTTTCAGCAATGACGCAGTCGGCGGCTGTGATGGCGCCGTCCCAGCCCGGGAAAGAGGGAGGGGTCTACGCAGTGGCCTCGATAGGTGGGGGAGTTTTGGAGGATTGTTGGTGTGGTGAGGTTTTGAGGTTGGTCTTGGTTGATGATTTGGTCGATGGAGGTCGGGAAGGTGGTGTTGGTGGTGGGTGGCGAGACGGAAATGGGGAGGGTGATGGGGAGGGTGAGTGCGTATGTGGGAAGGGGCGTGAGGTGTGTGAAGAGGAGGAGAAGGAGATGATGTATGTTGGGGGATGGCATTATGGATATCTTATCATGAATCCCTGTATTTAGCAAGGAATGTTGGAGAATGTGTATCTTGCATATGAAAAGTGGATTATTTCTTGGCGCCTATAGTCATACCTGGAACACCTAGGTTTTTATTCGTCGCATCCCATGATATGCGCTTGTTGCGGTGATGTACCCCAGATATGATCACGGCCCGTTCCCTTGTTTCAGCATCTGTCAGAGATCGCGGAATATTTGTATGGGCGCTCATAGATCATTGGCCCAGCGTTCCTATGCATCCGGGGATCAATCTCATCCGTTGGGTTGAAATGTCGATACATGATGAATTCTGGTTGAGAAAGCGTTGCAAGAACTTCGGAAGCCCCCAGACGGAAGGTAGACCGGAGAGGAGAGTGACCTCATGGACAAAGAGCCCAACGGAATGGAGGGTAACAAAGAGTTCGCGGCCGAAGAGAGAGCGTTCAATTCCTTGAACATGAAGTATCAAGCTGTGTTGGCCCGATGAATCTGTAAGTTTGAGGTGTGCTTCCTTCGTGTGGTAGACCTTGAAGAAAGATACAGGCCAAGTTGAGGACTGTTGATTTCGGTCTAAAGCGATATGTCAAGAACTTTGTCCTAGCAGCTTCGGCGTCCTCAATGTAATGGCGCAACCCGTAGCACTCTTTCTTCACCAAATCATATTTAGCCAGTCCTGATACCTTAGAATGGAATGTATTCAGAATGGACGTCTGAGTGCTGTCGGCTTCGCGCATGTAGAGATTGTCTATATGTATTAGAGGCATCATAGCAGTATTAGGAGATTCGTAGCCATGATAGTCGCACAATCAATGTGTTTGAGTAGCTGAACAAAGATATTCACATAAGCGCTGTACGAAGATCTCGTCTCTAGTATTGTAGTGTTACTCGAAAATTCGGTTGATTTGGGAAATTGGAAAGGCGGGATTTATTGAGACACCAGCTCATTCTCGCATCACTTAGATCAGTAGGCATCGAAACTTCACCGTTGTCCCAGTTCTTGTTGTCCCAGCCAACGATTACAAGCACTGAAGGGGTGCCTGCATGGCCTGAGATCTACTCGCGTGATACTGTTACCACTTGGCTGCTAATAGTCATATGATGTTGAGCTTGGGGTGCTGCTTTGGTGAGTGAAAAAGATCCTCCCATAACACCCGCGCTTCTAGATGGCTGTGTCTTAGGGTTAAAGATTGCTCCCCAATTCTTCGAAATTCTGGCGGACTTAGGCGACCGATGTACGTTTAACGACGGAGAACGCCAGCGACTACGACCTTTCCAGCCAGGCGTAAGCAAATACTTGGCATTGGATGACGCAGAGCATCGAGTAGCGCGGTGCACGAGATTATAATACTGGGATTGACATAGTCAACCATGCGAATGGCTATTGTCGAATCGTACACCTTGACAAATCAACCAAGGAGCAGCTCAAAGGCGGCTGAGTTCCCGGTTCCCTGAGCCGTCCCAAGGAGGTAGGATAGGGGCAATGCCCTGTGTAGGCATGCAACCAACTTACGTATGTCTCATATCCAATTTTTGATCTGAGATCCTCCCAACTTTCCACGCCAACGTACGGAGTTTTGTCATTGGCTGACCTGACTCACGAACGATCAGCACGATATTAGAGAAAGGAGTTCTTATCAAGCTTGGCGAGCTCGACTAACATCTCTAAAAATAAGCAGAGCCGTAGAGGACAATGGTCGCAGAATAGAGACTTGGCCGTAGTTGATCAAGATTACTCTTAGATGAAGATCCCGTTTCTTTTAATCAAGAAAGTCGACAGCCATTTGTAAACACGGATATGATCGATGGATCAAGGCACTTTCGTTGTTGTCTAGCTGTAGGCAACTGGACCCAATGGCCAATTCCGTCTTCATTCGAGATAACAACTCCCCACTCTCCAGCCTTGTGGGATTGGCGTTTCGAGCTTTAGCGCTGGGTAACTTGGATGTCGACATGCTCTTCAGAACGAATCCAGATACTAGCGCCGAAGATGATTTGTAGACGCAGAAAGATTGGTATACGCATCGGTGTATGGACGAATCGTGCACAGCTGGTCACTGGTAGCAAGGGGATACTGAAGCAACCATGCCACCATGCGCTTTTAAGCTCACCAGGAAATGCAAGATATCCCTCAGTCCGAAGGAAGGAATTTTGGGTAAGCTCGTGGTATTCTCGAGAATATTGACCTTCCCAACCACTTGCTTTCATAAACTATTCTCCTCCATAATATCCCGGGTGAGGCTATCTTCAAGAACTGAGTGCTCGAGACGAAAGACTCGCACAGTGAAGGGTTGAGCACCCAGGTATACGTCGACGATGGAACCCTCCATCTTCGGTGACACGCAAAGTTGCATGAATTGGTAATACGCACTTGCCGCATTCTCCCGGCGGGTGTTCTTCCATACTCCACTGTCTTGCTGGCACGAGTGGTAGCAGGCTCACATCACGCACCGGAGTTCGGCAATACGTAGAAGTGGGCAATCATGTGTAAGTCATCATGCTTAAGCGTAGACGAGGTCGAGGTCAACGTCGTAATCGAAAGGGTTTTGGGAGCGGAAGGCTTGGCAGGCACTCGGATTTAACACTAGCGTTGAAGTATACCCCCGTCGCAGTTGCCCTCCTCAAAGAGGTTCCTTCCCAAGTCAAAAAACATACACACGGTTCATACATTGCATCCATAATGCGAATTCCCTGACCTATAATCGTTGAAAATGGAGCATATCTTGCTGAAGCAGAATCTTCCTTGTAACAATGAGACCTCAACTACCACATCTACAGCCCACCGCTCCTCTCGCCCACCACTCAGAGAGATCAACAATGTCGCAACAACAGCCAGCAGAGAGACCGCTCGAACAAAAGTGGCGCCTCGAGATCAACACTATTCACGAAGTGTTGGTATCCAAATGCCAAAACAGAGCAACAACAAAGCTGTGTCGTTAACACAACAACACTCTCGACAACTTGCACATCAAAAGACTCTCGATGCTTCGACTTCGCAGACACGTTTCAACAAGCCCTACTCACTTTCGAACTTTGCTTCCAAGTCTCACCTTCCTCACCGCAGCTCGATTCCATCGGATCCTCTCCCTATACCGGGGTCTCTTCGATGCACGTCTGATCCATCACTATCCACGGTATCTCATCACAGATCCACACAAACTCGCCCTCGAGCAATCCCTAAAGGTTTGCCCAACCCAAAAGCCGCACCACCCGATTCCGACATTGCAAGCCTTTGGAGTGAGGTCCACGCTCACGTATCGACCATGAGCGATCCTACTGCCACGTCTCAGATGCCGTCGGTCACGGGGACTCAGATGACGGATGATAATAGCCAATTCGAGAGTACTCTTGAGAGCTTCAAGGTCGAGCTGGAACGCGAGCTCCATCCTCAGCTTTGTACTGTGGTGTCTTTGATTGAAGCACCATCAGTATCCAGAAAGCTAGCCAAGCAGATCAAGACTGGCGCAAACGCATCGGCGTACATGGTGGCGCTCAATCTTACATTCTTTCAACAACCCGAGATGCCAGAAAAGACCATCCATGACCCTTCTAATAGAATGAACGCCCCGTCAGTCGGACAATTAGTCCTTGATTTCCAATGCTTTTCCGACGATAATCCCCGGATCGCTGGTATCCTATTTGTGTTGGCGGCTGATGACACATGGAACGACAAAATTCCGCTTGAATACCCATCACTGCTGCAAGGAGCTGGTCTTTGGTCACCCATATTCTCATGCTCGGACTTTCTTGCTGTCATCGGATTGAGCGAGGCGTCTTACAAAATGGAGTCGCTCCGAAAGACGTGGGGCGATCGAGCAAAGAAGGCATTGACAAAGCAACTCTCTATTCGTCGAGCAGATGCAAATGAAGACAAATGGGAGATATTGACAAACACACGATATTACGGATATCTCATCACCGGTATGCAGCTTGAGATGTGGGAGATGAGATACAACCTACAAGATCCATCTCCGGCCTCGAAGTCTCAACCTCCATCCGCTAAGCCTCGATCTCAATCGGAGCCTGGGACCAAGTCCCAACGCAAGGGGGACACCGCAAATGTCAAGCAAGGCATCAGCGGTATTCCCAAGCTGAACCAGAAATCTCAACCGCTTGGGGGCAAAAAGTCCTCAATACCCAGTAATCGCTCCGTGGGACACGATAACTCAAAAATCCAGGATTTACCTTTCACACAGATCTTAGTAAAGGCATTAGATCTCCGAAGTGAAAAAGACATTGTACAATTTTCGGAGTTCCATCAGGCCCTCATGCGATGGGCCCAAGCTGGGTATTGCGCTCAATACGTGACCAACCTCCATAAGCGAATTTGGCAGAAACGGCAAGAATACGAGAACGGGAACGTTTGGTTCATGTCGAACGCGGAGACATATCGCTATTGGACTTCGGCCACGGCACCAGAGCCTGTATCTGGGCTTCAAACAACAGACCCTGCAGTGGGTGGGATAACGTCTCCAGAGAGGGCAGGGGTAGCGGCGACGAAGGCATGGGGTGCAAAGTCGTCTGGGTCTACCGAAGGACGCGCGGAGTGACGGCGTTTAGACTCTAGCATGCGGAGAAAGTTGTCGAAACAAGGGTAACATGCGCGATAAGATGGGCATATTTGGCAGTGGTATAGCACCAGCATGCGCTGATGTATCGGAGGATTAGTGATTATCATGCCGAAAGAAACTCCGATACAATTTCAGAGCTACCAAAAACCTTACTTCCGAAAGCGTAATCTTCGAATTGTGACTTTCTCCATAGCGAGCTTTACCGACTTATAATTGTGGCCCAGGAAGAAGCTGTTGTTTGTGCACAAATGTTGCGACGTAGGGATGATTTTTCGATTGAACAAGCAACCAAGGATGGTAGCAACATAGAGGTTCGTTTAGCTGTTGGAACGGTATGGCAGTAGTCATATGGCTCTCGTAAGGATGTGGGCTGCTTACTGTGTTGCAACTGGGAGGCTGATATAACAGCAGCGTAGTGATGACGTTGGTATTACATATCATGACTGTCTACGATCGCCACACTGTTCGGAACTGATACTAACATTGTGCTTTCACTGATAGCGGTGGAAGGGCTCATTGGCTCTTGGGGCCATTCCACGTGGCCGTTGAGCAAGGCAGACACTACCATGGGGCAACCCATATATCTGAATGACTTCACCGCTCCAGATGTTCAGATGCCTGAGGATTGGACTACCAGGCAGCAAGATCGGGAGAAGAGATCCAGTGTATTTGCAGGCTGCTGTCGCCAATCGACGCCAATGAGGATGGATGTTACCATACTTTAGAGATGAAGCGCGCCTGTGAAGAGTTGATTAGCGACCCCACGTCAACGTCCATGCGATCCTGGAACATTGCCGTGGGGGTATCAGAGCAGGCGATGGGCAAGAAGAGCCAGTCGAGGCTGGCCATGTGAAGGTCGAGTCCATGGTCCAAAGGGAAGAAAAAAGATGGTTGACACCGTCGATTCTGTGATCAAGAAGCACAGACGTGACGGCACGAATCATGGTGCACAGCTCGAGAGCTAATGGATTAGGTGATCGTCGTGCTCGAGACGGTTGGTATATCTTTCCACGCTTGCAGATGGCGCAAGCACGAGCGTCTCGGATATGAGCCGACAGATCAATTGAGCCGCTTTTCAAGCATACTTGCATGAAGCGTACCTTGGCTCATGGTTTGCGATACCATGGTCACTTGACAGAGAGAATTATTGGGAAGGCTTTTGGATTTGGTCGCCAGGGACCAAGGTGACATATGACTGTTTGTTGGATCGATATCAAGTAATCCTAGCTGTGGCAGTGAAGCCCACCATGGGAAGTACCAGCTCGCCTGAGCTTGCCGCAGAAAGGTACAACAGCCCCAAACGCTAAGCTATGACTGGACTAGCGTGCTACGTGCCGCGCAGATGAAACGACAGTCAGCCAAATTTACTTTCTCTTTTCCTCTCACCAACCAACGACATCCTTTCCAATTCCTTTGCCGCAGCACACACCCAACCACCCCTCTGAAACTCTGTCCTCTGTGCCCCGTGTCCTCTGCTCACTACGGAGTATCCTACCTTAGTTTCGTGTGTCCTCAATTACTGACCCCAATGCCAAGGCAAGGAGCCTCCTGGAGCCTCCAGGAAGATAGGCTCGTTTCACACTGTGATGCGCCCAATCCATGCGGAATCCGCTCGTCACATCGCGCAGGTACCCTGGCCAAGTGGCCAAGGGTAGCTCAGATCTGCCTATGCGACCATGACGGGTGAGAAGGGCGAGCTTTGCTGGGCTGCTTTCCCCAGTCCGTCCCAGCTGCCGCTCCATGTATGCCATGTCGCGACAACAGGGCAAAATGCGCAAAGGTACACTTCATCCCGACCTGCTTCTCTCTCTTCCTCTTCTCGCTCTTCTCTTCTTCCTCGTCGATTTGCGAAGTGCTCGTTCATCTCCCTATGCTTGCCGTGTCGTTGGCGCTCGGGGACACTGACGCTCGTCGTCGCTTAATTCCTATATCGGGGATTCGGAGCGATAAGTCGACGTGCACTGCTACTCAGCAGCGCATTGAGGCAGGCCACAATTCAGGCAGACCACAACAATCTACCTGCTGACGGTGACGTCTGGTTATATGTGAGTCTCAATATTGTTCGTCCAGCCAAGACGGTCAGCTCTGGGGGCCTGATGTTGGTAAATTGTCATGATGCTGATGGTGGGCTGTGCCGTCACTCAGAAACACCTCCAATCTCCGCGATTACTTCCACCCACCGCGCCCCCAACAATGGCCGCACCAGGATGTGGTATCATCTTTGCTCCTTCTCAAAGACCTGACCGCAGCATCAGGGACCTGCGACGTACATGTAGCCTGAACTCGAAACCCAAGAACCATATTGGAAACAGACCCCCCATGACTACCATTCAGAGCGCTAATACTGGCGTCTCGCTCACACACACACGAACTCTGTCTGACAAGATGAGAAGCTTACATCGGAAGAAGAACTCCAACGAGAGCAATGCCTCGTCGAAGATACAGCAACCTGTCATGGCTGCGCCATCTGTGAAGAGGCCCCCAAAACATATGGATCTGATGGAAGCGGTGACACAGCAAGAGCGTCCGAGACAATACGATGGAGGACAAAAGGATATCGGAACTGGGAAGGAGAATGGGACGCCCGACTGCAAGCTGTCACGACCAGCAATCAGCAAGATGGAGCAGGACTCTCGCAAGATTGCATACGATCAATACCTGTCAGAAGCATTCGGCCTTCAAGGACAGCAGAGACCAAAGCCTGCTGCAGTACAGAGGCTCAACCCAACCCAGGCTTCAGAGCTGAGACTCGACTCCGACATGAGTGCAAAAAGTACTGACTCGATGGAGGTGCTCTTCCACTTCAGCCCAAGCGACCTACCTGGTGCACCTGCTTCCACCCTCGCACCCTCAGCCAAGGATCGACGGCCGAAGATCCAAGTCACTATCCCTGAAAGTCCCATGCCCACCAAACGGCCTCGCTCTACCGCACACTTGGTACACCAGATGAATCGGCAGACGACGAAGAGGAGGTCACGACGCTTAAAATTCCAGGAGCCACAGTCAGGTGTATCCCCTCCATCTTCGACCGTAGGTCAAGTCAACGAAGCTCCAGCGAGGATGTCGATAGTCTCACCACTGTCCTCAGTGCAGATGCCTCGGCCGCGACGACCATTCTCAGCCTTCTCCCTTGAGGAGATGACAAACGAGAACCCCGATATACCTCAGGCTCAAGTGCTGGAAAAATCTAGCAGCTCAGACTCCTCAGACGAGGCTGGCGATCATGATGACAGATCATCCATATATAGTGGCCGCTCCTCGAGGTCAAGCTTATCCGACGACCAGGCACGGGGAAAGCCCAATGCCCGGACTCACAGCATCGCCTTCTCAATATTGTCACCTATCACGGCTGGTGTCTTCGATGGTGTGCCTCTCAACCCCCAGATTCCTAACAAGCTGAAGGCTTCTCAGAGCACTAATTTCCTCGGCGCTAATATGAACAAGCCGCTACCGCCAGAGCCAGGAATAGATCCGGTGGCACCATTGAATGTACCTAGCAATGCGAGGCCAGGAAGCATGTACAAGTGCAACGCTTCTTCATCTCTGACCATCTTAGGTAATTTGCCGATGGACACATCATACTTGCCATCTCGGAATTCGTCGATAAGGTCCAAGTATACACCTGCGGATCTCGACATCCTCGATGCGGCATTTGCAAAGACCGTCCCAAGCCCAAGCGTGCAAGCAGCCTTCTACGACCATATTGAATCATCGTTATCGCAAGCACAAATGGAGCTTGAGGCACATCTTGGTACCATCAACGAAGAGCCACTGTATAATCCGAATATAGCACCTGCAGTAAATGATCCGCTGCAGATAAGCCGCGGACCCAATACTATGGTTCCATCTCGACATGCACCACCGCCACCATCAACATTGAAATTGAGCGACGGAAGCGTTGCTGGACGAAACAAACTTCACAAAAAATCCCCAGTCCACGTCGCATTACAAATGCGTGCCGACTCGGTTAGATACTCACTCGAAAGCGGCTCTGGCAACAGACGACGACCAAAGCCTACTTCCGCGCCCGTACGCACAGCTAGCATGGTGAAAGCGAACAAAATCCTTGGTAAAGAGGGGCATGTCTCTGTCCTGATGGAAAGGGAGACAAGTCTTGATTCTAGCTCCAGCCGATCCCCAGACTATGACGATTCATCTAGCCAGACCATGTCGAGGGAAGATTCATCCACCCCCGAGACCGATGTTTCCTCTATCCCCGAGACTGATCATGCTTTCGAGGAAGTCCGCGCGAGGCTGGAATTGTTGAGCCCCAAGAAGGCTTCACATCAATTCGTAGCTTACAACTCCTTCAATCCTCATTATGGTCAAGCCACACCTACATCAAACTCCACGTTCAAGATGCCGCTGCAGCGCATTGGCAAGTCTAATACGGAGGACGGGCCGAATGTAGACAGTGAGGCTCGCAAGGACTCGATCGCACCAGAAATCCACGTGACCCCTACTGGTGAGCCGACAGAGGCCCAGGTGGAGATCGCCTTAGACATCGATCATTTACACGATGAGAGCAACATTCATCCATCTCTCAGGCTCCGTACAGGATCGGAAGAGCTTCGACCTCGATCGTTGGCTTCTATTGCTATGTCTGAGATTCCCGATATGTATGCTGCCCTGCCACCGCACGGTTCCGGTACCGATACCGTAAGACAATCAATGTGTGCGGAGGAAATCGACCGCACCATCTCCGCGAACGCTGCTGAACTGGTTCTTCTTCGCATTCTGCAAAATCTAGACAACCTCCAGGACCTCTTTGCTACTGCTACAGTCAGCCGAGGGTTCTACCGTACCTTCAAGCGACATGAACTTCCTCTGATGAAGAGCGCACTCTATGGTATGTCACCGGCCGCGTGGGAACTTCGTGAAATGAGCCCGCCTTACCCTGGTCTGGACGCTACTTCTCAGATGCTTGGATACACTCCGTCACTCTATCTTCAACATTACATGAGGGACATGTACACCATGATTGCTCTCAAGTCGATGATTCTGATTCACTGTGAATCATTCCTCCGAGCCAACACTATCACCGCCCTAGCTGGTGGTGAGACTGAGCGTGCTTCCAAGATCGATGATGCCTTCTGGCGCGTATGGACATTCTGCCAAGTCTTCGGTTGCGGATCAAACCGCGAGGAAGATATTGTAGGTCAGATGGACTGGCTGCGGGGTGGCCCTTTGACTTCTCAGCAACGATTGAATCCCGATCTTAGCAATATTGAAGGCGGGATCAACAAAGCAAGTATTTGCAGCTCACCAAGGTCGTTCGGTCATGGTAATCTGGGTGGACTTTCCGCTGAGGAGCTCTACGATATGACCGAAATTTGGACCTGCCTAGGTGTCCTCGTCCGTGGATTCCACGGGAAGCGTCAAGAGGCGAGCGATTCTGGTATCTTCCAGAACGCGAAAATCACAGCGGGCGATATTGACAAGGAAGACTCTGTTCTTGGTAAGCACCTCTTCACACGTTCTCCGCCGTATTAGCTTACTAAACCGTGACAGAGGAATGGACATACTACCTCTTGACCCTCGCTCCCCCAACCGTCCTTGACGTCACCTCGCCTACCTCGCCCACCGCCGCCACATTCGCCCACGCCTGCATTCGCGGCTACACAAATTGGACACCACCGTCCGTCTCGCGCGCCACCTTCCTCAAAGAAGCTGTTTCGCGCGTCTACCAAGAGAAGATCTCTCTCCAACGCAGCCCTCTCTCTTCCTCACCAAATCCCAATTTGGGATTTCCCACCATCCCCACCTCAACCCCAACCAAAGTCCCGAGCGAAACTGACACCATCGCCGCCCGCTGGCGCTGCGCGCGCCACGCCGCCGAGATCCGCGCAAAACGCAACGATCCATCCTTCAATTTCCTGCCGGCATCAGAAGACCGCCCCATGTCTGAATTTCCCGCCGTTCTCGAAGCCCTTTCGACCACTCCTGCCCACGCCCCACCCATGCCGCCTATATCCACCATCGCACCCCTCCACATCCGGTCCACCTCCAACGTCAACGCTGCGGTATCCCCTGCCTCAACGCCCGTGGTGCCTTCTGGGCCACAAGTGCGCGACCCGGTCGATTTGGCTGTCGAACGTTTCGTGGGCATGGGTTTCGACGGGGGAAAGGCGGCCAAGGCGCTCGCGGAGACGGATACGGGGAACAGCATTGATTTTGCGGCGGCGATGGAGTGGTTGGTGAGGGAGCGGAAGAGGGATGTGAGTGGGTTGATGCATGAGAGGTATAGGGGTCAAATTGGCGGTGGGAGTGCGCCGGAGGAGGTTTGTCCGCAGGCTGTGATTCGAGAGGCGGTGGGGTTGGGGATGCCGGAGTTGAGGGTTGTTACTAGTTGGGAGTGAAGGAGGCAGAGTCGGAATTGTTTGAGCTGGGTTTTTGCTTGTTTGGTTTTATGCAGTGTTGCTGTATACCACGTGGTCTTCGTCGACGCTTATCTACTTAGTATCTAGTATCCATCCCCTCACCCACTTCGCGGAGCCTTGAATGAGTCTACCATCCACTATCTCTCTCATACATTTATCAACCCCATCTCGGTCTCCTTCTAAGTACCTTACCTATTGATAGATGTAGTGCCAAGACAAGCTAGCTTGATTCTATCTAGCGGCAGTCAATATGTTCTACCCCATCCCAACTCACGTCTGCTTCAGCTTTCAGTCGTCTCTCCAGACGGCGTACCGTATCTGCTACTTTCGATGTCTGAAATATCATCCTTATTCCTGCCCACTTACCCTCATCGCTCTACCCTTTTTTCCAGCATTCCAACCCCCAACTCTCTATTACCTAGCCGCTTCCAGGAGGAACTCGACGATATGGATCTACTCGCATGGCTGGAAAGCGCACGTTCCTTGGAATTATACCAGTGTTGGCGGCAATGTGATAGTCTTTCGATAGTGGTGCGGGATGCGGGAATGAGGTAGGGATGAGGAAAAAACTGCTGTGGAAGGGTTAGTAGCTGGCGCAGTGGGGATTGGTGTGACTATGGTATGGTATGTGAAGAAGATGTGTAGCGTGGAGGGCGGGATGGCGCACGCACTGATCTGTGCAGATGATTATGTGGACAGCCAAATCCCACGCGGTGAGCCCGCGTGTCTTCGATTCACCAAATGAAGCATGCTTGATCCGATCCGAGACGAAAGCGGCCTGTCTAATGCCTCCACTATCGCCTGGCCCTCCGCCTGGTCCACTGTCTCATCAACCGCCTGCGCTCACGCCTGCCCTACCGCCTGGTCCACCGCCTGCCCTACCGCCTCCCCTCCCCTTACCGAGAATCCATACAGCACCCTTGACGTGGGTGGGAGGCTAGGCACGCTTGACCGGTTGGAATGCGAACAATACCAAAGAGGAAAGCAGAAGTGGGGATGGCCGCTGTTGGTGCAAACTCTACATGATACCACTCTCATATCAAGGGTGCGAGGGATGGAAGAAGCACGTTGGGGAGAATCAGACAAATTTCGTCCCACCGCCTCCTCTCGCTCTAGCGAGAATTCATACGGCACCCTCGACGTGGGTGGGGAGCGAGGCTTCCTTGATTAGTCAGACGGGGAGCGATACGAAAGAGGAAATCAGATGGTGGATGGTCACTAGTGGTGTACAGTGTGCGCGGTCCCACTCCCGTTTCCAGGGTGCGTGGGATGGAAGAAGCATGATATTTTGTCTGTAGGATGGAGATCACAACTCGCATCACAAGAGGTTCTATTGCCCATCTCTCCTGTGGTATTGGCGGTCCAGATCGGAGATATCGTACGACGCACATTACAGACCAGTGTCTGGCCGCCAAGGATTCCTCTTGCAATGGAACATACAATGGGAAAAACACACCGATCCCATGTACTGGCAAGGCATTCGTTTCAGGGGCTCCTACCGAGGTACAGCCGAGACGAGTGCCTAACTTGCCAGGACATGGGAGAGTAGAAGCTGGAGTGCTAGACTGCAAAGACAGCAGATCTTCGCAGATCCCCTAGAACATATCGACTTCAGAAAGGACTGGGATCACAATCCTGATTCGGTCGAACGATTAAGCATAATCCACATGAAATGGAATGGAATGGGATGGAATGGAATGGAATGGAATGGAATGATATGCATGAGCCAAACTCATATCCAACGAACCAAACACCAGCATCACATTGCGCGTTCCACTCGGACCACTCAGTTGCTCACTTACCGCTTTCGCTTTAGCACAATTCTAATTTATCTGGTAGATATGATTGGAAGACCGAGTCGATCGTGAAACAAGAGGAACGCCTTTCCTGATAGCAATCAAATCAATGGAAGAACACTGCAAGCCACTGTTCGGAGCCTATCATTACTGCGACCAACATTGGAGAAAGGCGATACACCACGTGGCCACAACTCATCAGAGGCTAGTATGACGTTTCTACAGTACCTTACCTTATCAACTACCACACAGGGCCGTGGGGAAGGATCGCAGAACAACGTGGCATACAGGGATAGCTCGGGTAGTTAGTTCCTGGCCGCCGCTAGTGTTTACTCGAGATTGAGGCTACCGAGCGACAGGAGCTGTAACCCTCGACCTTCTAACGTCTGAGCATCCTACTTGTGTAATCGCGTTTTCGACATTGTCCAGCTGATGATGCTTTTTGTGAGTGCAAGTATCTCCGTGATCTTGCAATTGGCATGAGAGGCTTACTCCAACCCACTATTGTGGGTGGTTGGATCTACAGCCTTACTTTTCAGCCCCCATCAACAATCAGCATTTGATCGTTCCCGAATCTGTCAGGACCGGTCAGAGCCTAAATTACCGGATGCATTAGTGCCTGCCATGTCCACGGCAGGGCCAACCAAGAAAGACCCGGAACTGAAGCAAGATGTTCGTCTCCCACAATACCCACATTTCCCTCACATAGGTCTTCTGACATCCATTTTGGATGTGTATTTCACATCTAAAATGGATGTTAGGACAGTATATATCAACAGGATATGCTGCATTCTCTTCGACAGCCCTCAAAAGTTCCCAATTAGCGGAAATGGGCTCCGACAGCTTGGAGCATGTATCTTCGACTTCACTACCTTTCCAAGACAATGGTCCCCTGTTGAGCTTCCAGGGCAGCGGCTCGGTCCATCCTCCACAACTCCTAGAGCCAAGTGCCGAATTGCGCAAAGCCAATGTCTCCTCAAGCGATTCGAACTGTCACATCTTGCCCTCATCGTCTCAACAAGCGGCCGCTAGCATCCTCCAAGACTTCGATGATGCAAAGATCTTCCATTCCCTAGAAGTCCTACGATCTTTAAGTCCTAATTATGGACCATCGTCCCACTCGAAAGATCTCTCTATACAACAACTGACTGCGCTGTCGACTCTGAAGGACTGCCGAGATGCAGACATCCTCGCCTGCTTAGAAGTCTGTCGCCGAGGTACAGGCTTGACGTTTCACTCATTGCGGTGAAAATTGAAATTGACAAAGCCGTCAGGGAGTCTGGATAATTCTCAAGTTTCCCCTGGGAACGCCGACAATGACTTTCACCAATACACAGCAAGCTTGAACCCGGAGTCCTGGCTAGACACTCCAGCTCCAGTGATAGCGTTGGCCGGTAGCATTCCTGGTGGGCTTTCCCTTTACGCTAGCGCCAATGCCAGTGAAAACACTCTCCGAAGCTCATTGAGCCGCGCCAACTCATTCGTTGACCTATCGAGAGAAAACTCACGCCCGCCATCAGGAACAGGTCATCAACATTGGTGTACTGTCTGCGAAAATCCCTCACCGATCTCCACTTGCGATGGTTGGAAGCGGCACGAAAAGGAGAAGCATGAAAGAGGCTACATGTGTATGCCGAACGGCCCGGTGGAGATTACTGCCTCAGGTCCATGTTGCGCTTTCTGCGGCTTCCTCGACCCAAGTTCCGGACATCTCGAAATACACGATGCAAGGCTGTGTGCCGACAAGCCGGACAAGGATCGCAGGTACACAAGGAAGCTAGGCCTTATCAATCATCTAAAGACTCATGGTATGTATGAGGTTTCTGCCCTCGCTGACAAATGGAGAGTCTGGCTCAAGAAAAGATACTACGGCTGTGGGTTCTGCATCTCTGTCTTTACCACGAATGCAGACCGGCTCAACCATATCGATAGCCAGCATTACAGATACTCCCGGACCATCGATGAGTGGGACCCCAATAAAGTCATCAGGGGTCTTCTGCTACAACCCAGTGTCCTCGACTTCTGGCAACAAGTAAGTCCATGGAATCCTGATCCTCGAACCGCAGATCTCATATGGGAGCCACATGCGATCGCCGCCCTTCAACAAAGACTTGAGTTAAGCGAGGAGCCCGCCTATCAGCTTGCAAACGATGCGCTCTATCAAAGTAGCGGGAACTATTCTTTACCCATTGGAAGTGTCTCGAATCAACAAACAAAACATGGCGCAATTATGTCAGCCGGACAACAACAGTATATAATAGACCCTGGCCTATCGTCATACCCATCTTCTGATACACATGATATGGACATTTCTTCCTTGCCTTATCAAGAACGCAATCGCCTCTGCGGTATCAGGAAAAGCAACACTATTGATCCAATCCAGATGCATACCCACCCTACCCAGAGTATGGATGCGTGTCATGCCTTGGAAATCACTAGCGGCTATGGCTCAAGCGCTACGACGCACTCACCTTGGCATCAATACGAAGCCACCAACAACCCTTTGGCCCAACCTTCTCCAGATCCCGCAAACGTCGAGGCGGCTGGGGGCTCTCATTACAGGACTGCGCTGGGCTCTAATGGTATAGAGTACCCTGAGTTTTCGCAAGGCGACTCTTCTCACTTCACAAATAGCTTCAATCCACGGAATACCTCACAGATATCAGGCGGACCCTTTGCGTTACCCTCCACCAATAAGAGCTACAACCCATCTTTCAGCACAGTCACGACTGCGACAGGCTCCGCGAAGCCCCCCTCCATCGTCGGACACGTGAAGAGAAGGTTCTCGCGCTACAAGATGGGCATCGATGTCGACGACATCATGCTTCACATGCAAGACGATGAACGCTCACGAAGTGAATCGCGGGGACTTCGGCGTTCGAAGTGAAAGGGGAGAACAGTGTAATGGATCTGGTAGGATGGACAGGCAGGAGGGAAATAGGCAGGGTTGGAGTGGCGGGCTAGTAAAGCTGTAGAAGGACCGGAAACTTTGGGTTAGAACTTCATTTCACTAAGGATGGCTGCTATCCTTCAAAAGTTTACGCAGTCAAATACCTCGAACGACGCCCATTAGACTATGGCGTCTTATATAGACTTTTCGCCTCATCGCTCCTTTATATCTCAATACCCTGTTCGCGACTTATATTCTATGAAGTTAGACCAATTATATACCTTCTACAGCATACATTCTAATACTCGGAAGCATCTAGCGTCCTTCCACCAAAACCCCTACCCAAACTCCCTTATAGACCCTAAAATTCCAAATATTTCTTTTGACCCCCTTGTCTACTTCTCTAACACCCACCGAGCTAAGATTAGCAAGCTGCTACCTAATATGCGTTTATAGACCGCTCTTTTCTGCATAAGGAGCTTAAAGGAAGTAAGAGATTAAGTCTTTGTCTTCGTCTTCGTTAACAACGGGCGCGATCTTAAGCTATGTCTTAGATTATATAGTTCTAGAACTACCGCGACGGGTTTGGAAGTTGATTCGGGGGAGACTGTTAAGAGGGAAGGGGTCAAGAGGATTGAGGGTTAAGGGGCAGAGATAGAGAGTACTGCGCTTGATATTTATCTGTATAGATGGGCTGCTGGGTATTCTAGGTCATGCATGGTTATTTGTTTGTGTGGTTGGAGGGATGGGAGGGGTAATGGGAGGAGGGACGAGTGGGAGGGGGTTTTGGTGATTGGGGAAAGGAGAGGGTTGTGGGATGGGAGAGGTGATGGGGAGAGATATAGTCGTGGGCTTTCCAGGCTATGGGGATCAGGTCGGGTCTGGTAGTGAGTCCAATTCAGATCTTGAGACATAGAAATCCTAGGAACGAATTCGTCCTAGATGCGTGATGGTAGTAGTTACTGCAAAGCTTATTAGGTATAAGTTATAAGTTAGATATGTATATACTCCTCCGCTAGTAATAACGTTGTACGTTTTGGTGGACTCTAATTCTACGCTCTTGTATGTTGGGTGGGTGATTGTATCTATTGTACTATTGTTTTTAAGGGGTTTTGGGGGGGGTTTGTGTGGAGGGGGAGGTGACGTGGGGGGATGGGTTTGGGGAGGGGAGGGAAGGGGGAGGGAGGGAGGGAGA
>JAABUY010000860.1_pt1 | contig 46669 bp, 49 predicted proteins | sample 5560271 | NCBI WGS metagenome assembly JAABUY01 (sample SAMN10711886, study PRJNA513374) | rock metagenome | isolation source: Antarctica rocks | place: Antarctica: Victoria Land, University Valley
GAGCTCCACGTGTCCGTCGCCGACATCGAGCAGGGCGGCGTCGACCCCCTGCTCGCTGACGGTCTCCCGGTGCACCAGCGGCATCCCCAGTACCGTCTCGTAGAGCGCCAGCGCGTCGTCGATCGACTCCACCGCGACACCAACGTGATCGATCGTGGACAACATCCGCGCGGGAGGATACCGGGGCCCGGCGTCCCGGGCCCGCGCCGCCGACGCGCGGCGGACGCCGGTCAGATTCGGCGCGCGGGGGGATGCGCGGGGTTGGCGGCGGTGGCGGCGGCGATGCCGATCTCGCCATGACCGATCCGCGGCGGCGCCGCCCGGGGCACGTCGGCCATGATCTCGTCGATGTCGCCCCGCTCCAGCACTTCGTTGGACAGGAGCTTCATCGCCAGCTGATCCAGCTCAGGACGGTGGGCGTCGATGATCACGCGGGCGGCGCGGGAGGCCTCGTCGGCCAGCTCGCGCACCTCCTCGTCGCGGACGCGACGGGTGGCCTCGGCAGCGTCGTTGCTGACGACGCGCAGCGATCCGGTGCCGGTGCCCATCGCGTAGTCGTGCACCATCGCGTGCGCGATCTCGGCCACCCGGCGAAGGTCGTCGCCGGCGCCGGTGGTGATGGAGCCGAACACCAGCTGCTCGGCTACGCGCCCGCCGAGGAGCATGGTCATGAAGTCGATCATCTCCTCCCGGGTCTTCAAGTAGCGATCCTCCTCGGGGAGGTTGAGCGTGAAGCCGAGCGCGCGCCCCCGCGGCACGATCGAGATCCGGTGTACGCGATCGACCGACGGCAGCAGCTCTCCGCACACCGCGTGGCCGGCCTCGTGGTAGGCCACGACGCGCTTCTCATGATCGGTCAGCGTCCGCCGGGACTGCATCCCGGCCACCACCCGCTCCAGGGCGGCGTCGAAGTCGCCCATCGCCACCTCCACGGCCAGCCGGCGGGCGGCGAAGATGGCGGCCTCGTTACAGATGTTGGCCAGGTCGGCGCCCGTCAGGCCTGAGGTCTGCCGCGCCAGGATCCGCAGGTCGACGTCGCCGGCCAGGGGCTTGTTGCGCGAGTGCACCTTCAGGATCCGCTCCCGGCCGCCGACGTCGGGCGGGGAGACGAAGATCTGGCGGTCGAAGCGACCCGGCCGCAGCAGCGCTTGATCGAGCTTGTCGAGCAGGTTGGAGGCCGCGATCACCACTACCTCCTTGCGGGCGCTGAAGCCGTCCATCTCCACCAGCAGCTGGTTGAGGGTCTGGTCGCGCTCGCCGCTGATGTCCATCCCGCGGTGCCCGCCCACCGCGTCGAGCTCGTCGATGAACACGATCGCCGGCGCGTGCTTGCGCGCCACCCGGAAGAGACGCCGGATCCGCGCCGCGCCCAGCCCGGCGAACATCTCCACGAAGGACGCCGCCGACTGCGAGTAGAAGGTGGCCCCGGACTCGTGGGCCACGGCCTTGGCCAGCAGCGTCTTTCCCGTTCCGGGCGGTCCGTGCAGGAGAATCCCCTTGGGCACCTCGGCCCCCAGCGCCCGGAAGCGCTTGGGATCACGCAGGTACTCGACGACCTCGCGCAGCTCGTCCTTGGCCTCGTCGGCGCCCGCGATCTCGCCCCACCCGATCGAGAGCGAGGTCTCGGGCTTGATCTCCACCGGCTTGGTACGGGGCATGTGACGCATCAGCGCGATCACGGCCACCACCAGCAGCCCCATGAAGAGGATGGGGAGCCAGTGGAGCATGAACGTCTGCACGTCCGGCTCCCAGAGGAAGTTCGCAAAGCTCATCAGGGGCACCGGAAGGATCGGCAGATCGCGAGCGTTACTGAACCCTCTCTAGACGAGGGTTGGCGGTGAAGCGCCGTCCGGCCTTGGCGCAGGGACGCCCGTCGACGGTGACCACGTCGGCGGTGAAGTCGTTGTCGCCGCGGATCAGCGAGGAGCCGACGCCGTAGGCATCCACGGGGACTCCGGCGGCCTCGAACTGCGCGATTCGCTCGGCGGTGAAGCCGCCGCTCGCGACGATCCGCACGCGCTGGAAGCCCCCGCGGTCGAGCGCCTCCCGGACCTTCTCCACCAGCCGCGGGTTCACCCCCGTGGGGCGGAAGTCCCCCATCTCCTCCAGCAGCGAGTGGTCCACCAGCAGCTCTGAGGTGTCCAGCCGGACTCCCCAGAGATCGTCGCCGAGCGCCTCGGCGACCCGCAGCGCCGTTCGCACCGAGTCGTTGTCCCAGTCGACCAGCACGGTGACGTTCATCTGGTCGCTGTAGCGCCGGGCGAAGGCCTCGGCGGCGCGCACCGTGTTTCCCCCGTAGGCGGCGATGAGCCCGTGGGGCACGGTCCCGATCCCGCGTCCGCCCCACCAGGAGGCCTGGGCGTCGGTGGAGACGCCGATGGCGCCGGCGACGTGGGCGCTCCAGCCGTCGCCGGTCTGCACCAGCCAGTGGTCGTGGCGCGCGGGGAAGTAGAAGATCTGCTTGCCGCGCGCGGCCTCCACCACCGCGGCCACGTTGCGCATGATGAGCGAGCGCCGCGCCAGCACCCCCAGCAGGACCGTCTCCAGGTGAGCGAAGAGGCTGTAGTCCCCATTGATCGTCATCACCGCCTCCCGGGGGGCGATCGCGTCGCCTTCGTGGAGCGCGTGGACCTCCAGCTGGTCCCAGCCCGCCACCCAGGTTCCGTCGCGCTCATGGCCGGAGCAGAGCTTCAGCACGGCGATCGCCTCGTCGATCCCCCCGAGCAGCGACGGCCGCTTCTGGAAGACCTGCATCGTCACGTGCGGGCGGTGGTTCTCGGCCTCCAGCAGCTCCTTGGTCAGGACGAAGTAGGCGTCGGAGTAGTAGCCGCTGCGGATCCGCTGCACGGGCAGCCGGAAGATCTCGGGGTCCAGGCGGCTGGCCATGGGTCGGAGAGTGTATGTGCGGGGCGGGGGACCGCCGCCTTCGACGCCATTTTGTTCCACCCCGCGGAACGAAAAGGCATCGACGGCAGTGGTAGGTCGGCGCCGAGTGCCAGAGAGGGACTTCCCGCACGCGTCGCTGGTCGAGGGGCTGCGGTTCACCGCGCAGGTCGCGGTCCCGAACGTGGTCCAAGGTCTGTTCCGCCGCCGCCGCAGCACCGCCGCGGCCGCCACGCGGGCCGGGGTCGATGGGCTGGCGGTCGGCTTCGTCTCCGGGTTGCGCCGCAACTACGGCGACGGACCCCTGTGGATCCGCGTGGGAGCCGGCGAGGCGCTGCTGCTGCTCGGCCGGGCGGCCACCCGCCGGGGGCTGGAGGGCTCACCGGATCCCTTCGCCGCCGAGCCCGAGCCCAAGCGAAGCAGCATGCAGCGCTTCCAGCCCGGGGCGCTGACGATCTCCCGCAACCCCGAGTGGGAGGATCGCCGCCGCTTCACCGAGGCGGTGCTCGACACCGGCGAGCCGGAGCACCGCCTCAGCGAGCGCTTTGCCGATATCTCTGCCGAGGAGGCCCGCAGCTTGACCCACTGGCTGTTCGCGCTCGGGGACACCCTGGCGATTAACGCCTTCCGCTGCCTGGCGCTGCTGGCCAGCCACGCGACCGGGAGGACGTCGCCGTCGCCGACCGCTTCGACCCGGAGCAGTGGCTCTCGGCGATGCCGCGGGCGACTGGCAGTTCAACCACGTCTCGCACGGTCCCCAGGGGTGCCCGGGGATGGGGCTGGCGCTGCTGGTGGGGCGCGAGCTCCTGGGTACGGTGCTCGGAGAACGTCAGGTGCAGGCGCTGGGGGCGCGGCACTCAATCCCGACAAGCCGCTGCCGCACATGCTGGACTTTCTTCTCGCTGCGTTTTCAACTCTCGCCGAGCTGAGGCGACGGCGAGGAGCCCCGGGGCGGTGGCACGCAGCCACCGCCCCCCTGGGACCAGGCTCAACCTCCGAGTGCCGGAGTCGGCTCGTCCATGATCGGATGGCCGCTGCGTGCGCTGTCCGCGCTGACCGAGCTCGTGTCGTTGTTGGCCGACGTGATCGCGGCCGGATCGACCTTTCCGCCGTGCAGGCCAGCCTTGAGCGAGCTGAGCTTCGTCTGCAGCGCCAGCAACGGACTCAGCAGCTTGGACAGGACCTTGCTGGAACGGGCGTCGTCGAGCGCGATGCGGATCTCGTGGATGGCGAACCCTGCCGCCAGCGCCCCCTTCACCACTGCCAGCTTGTGGTGCAGCAGCCCGCCGGAGAACTTGCCCTGCTTGAAGGGCTTGTAGATGTAGCGGTGGAACGCGCCAAACGCCAGCCCGGCGTGGAGCGCGAACTTCGTCTTGGCCAGATGGGTCGTGCCCCCCGCGGGCGGCGCGCCGCCGGACTGTGCCGCTGAGGACTGCGAACCGGACGAACTGCCGTACGAACTGCTGCTTGAGCCACAGCCGGCGGCCATCGCCACCAGCATCGCGACCAGCGCCGCGACAAGGATCGTTCTCATGGAGCCTCCTCCTATTGCCTCCTCCTATTGGTACACGGGTACACGCGCACAAATGCGCGAGCATTTGCCACAGCTCCTATATTCGCCGGCGTCAGGCCGGCCCCTGCCCCCGCGCCCTCTCAGCCCAGCAGCTCCCGGGCCACATCGGCGTAGAAGGCGGCGGCGAAGCCGAGATCCCGGACGTCGATCCGCTCGTCGGCGTTGTGGATCAGGGGCGCGGCCTCCAGCAGCCCCATGTGGCGCTGGGGAAAGAAGCCGTAGGCGACGCACTCGGGGAACGCGTCCCGGAACCAGCGGGAGTCAGAGAATCCGGGCAGGATCACCGGAACCGTCTCCGCACCCTCGTCGTGGTCCCGGATCCAGCGGTCGATGGCCGCCATCAGCGGCGTATCCGGCGGGGACTGGTTACCCACCACGGTCTCGTTGAAGGAGATCTCCAACCCGCCCACGGCCTCGCCAAGCGCCTGCTGTATCCGATCCTGCGCGGCCTCCTCCCCCAGGCCGGGGGGGACCCGGCAATCGACCTTGATCGTGGCTCGGGAGGGGATCACGTTGACCTTGTCCGAGGCGTGAGCCATCGTCGGGGTCAGAGTCACGCCGAGCATCGGCTCCACGAACGTGAGTAGCGCCGGCTCGTGCTCGCCCATCTGGGCCAGGGCCGCCGCCGGCTCCTGCGGGTCTGCCCCCAGCGCCCGCAGCAGCGCGGCGGGCGCTTCGGTGACGGCGTAGGAGGGATCGGCCTCGGCGATACGCGTCAGCACCGGCCCCAGCTTCAGCAGTGCGTTGTCTCCGGTCTTGGGTAGCGACGCGTGACCGGCGGTTCCATGGGCGGTGATGGTGAAGCGGAAGACGCCCTTCTCGGCGCAGCAGACCCCGTAACGACGGCGACCGTCGTAGTCGAACGCCTGGCCCCCGCCTTCGTTGAGCAGCATGTCGCAGCGCACCTTGTTGGGGTGGTGTCGGCACAGCCACTGCGCGCCCAGCTCGCCGCCGGTCTCCTCGTCGGCGACGAACACCAGCTTCAGCGTCCCGCGCGCGGGACGCCAACCCTCGCGCGCCAGCCTCGCGCCGGCGGCGGCCTCCGCGGCCACCTGGGACTTCATGTCCAGCGCCCCGCGGCCCCACAGGAAGCCATCGTCCACCTCACCCGACCAGGGATCGTGTCGCCACTCCGAGGCGTCCGCGAGCACGGTGTCGACGTGGCCGAGGAAGAGCAGCGTCGGTCCCCCGGCGTCACCGGAGAGCGTCGCGATCAGGTTGGCGCGGTCAGGGCTGGCGCCGAGGACCTCGGTGTGAAACCCGGCCTCGGACAGCAGCTGCTCCAGGTGCTCGATCGCTGGGCGCTCGTTGCCGGGCGGGTTGACGGTGTTGAAGCGCACGAGCTGGCTCAGCAGCTCGGTGGTCTCGTGCTGGAGGTCCTCGGTGTGCGGGCTGATGGACTGGAGCCTACCCGCGCCGGCAAGACCCGCGGGTAGAGCACGGGTCTACCATCGCCTGCCGTGTCCGAGGACCTGGCGCTGGCGCTGGAGCTGGCCGACATCGCCGATGCGATCACCATGCGCCGGTATCGCGCGAAGGATCTCCTCATCGAGACCAAGCCGGACCTGACCCCGGTGACCGAGGCCGACCGGGCGGCGGAGCAGGCGATCCGGGCGCGGCTGGCCGAGGTTCGCCCCCACGACGCGGTGCTCGGTGAGGAGTACGGCGGGGAGCTCGCTGGGGACAGCGCGCGCCGGTGGATCCTCGACCCCATCGACGGCACCAAGAGCTACCTGCGGGGCATGTTCACCTGGGCCACGCTGATCGCCCTCCACCTTGACGGCGAGCCCGAGGTCGGGGTCGTCTCGGCCCCCGCCGCGGGCCGGCGATGGTGGGCGGCGCGCGGCGGCGGCGCCTTTGCCGACGGCCGGCCGATCCGCGTCTCCGGCATCGATGGGTTGGCGGAGGCGCAGCTGTGCTGGAGCGGGATCGAGGATTGGGATGCCGTCGGGCGGCTGGACGCGCTGCTCAGCCTGGGACGCAGCTGCTGGCGCACCCGCGGCATCGGCGACGCCTGGCAGTACATGATGGTCGCCGAGGGTGCCGCCGAGATCGCGCTGGACCCGGAGGCCTCGCTCTGGGACCTGGCCGCCGTCCAGGTGATCGTCGAGGAGGCCGGCGGGCGCTTCACCGATCTCTCCGGGGCGCTCGGTGCCGACGGCGGCGACGGGATCGCGACCAATGGGCGGCTGCACGACGCCGCCCTGGCGATCGTGGGACGGTGAGCGATCGCGGGGAATAACGCTCCGTTGCGGTGCTACTTAGAATCCACCGCGTACGGGGCGGCTAGCCATCGACCACACGGAGAAGGGAACCGGATGCTCAAGAGACCTTTCTGCCTGACCGGCGCGGTTGGGCTCATCTCGCTGGTCGTGGCGTCGGCGGCGTCGGCGGCGACGACGACGATCGGAAGCGTCAAGCTGGGGAGCGGCACTGGTGCATGTATGGCCTCGCTCGTGTTCGCGCAGAACACGAGCGACCCGAGCACCCCTACACCGTCCCGCCGGCGGCGGGGTGATCACGCAATGGCAGACGAACACCACCGGGGACGCCGCCGGGGCCACGCCCACGCTGGTGGTGCTCCGGCCGGGAGCGTCCGGAACCGCGACGGTAGTCGGGACCGACACGGAGACGATTCCGAGCCCGCTGCCCGCCGGCGGCGTGGCGACGTTCAACCTGCCGCAGCCGATCGCGGTGGGCGCCGGTGATGCCCTGGCGCTTTACGGCAGCCGCAACGCGATCTGCTATTCCTCCGGCATCTCGACCCCCCCTCGAAGGACACGGTGATCGCCTACCCCTTCTCCTCGGCTCCCACCGCGGGACAAACGCTCTCGTCCTCCGGCGGCGGCGGCAGCAGCCCCCCCCGCACCACGCTGAACGTCGCCGCCGCGGTGGTCCAGGGCGAGGATGCCGGGGTGACCACGTCGGCGTCCTCGGGGACGCTCGCGGGCGGCCAGGCCCCGCTCAGCTCGACGGTCACCAATGCGGGCCCGCTGAGCGGGCCGATCACCTTCACCGACAACGTCCCCGCGGGGCTGACGGTCACCGCCGCGGTGGCGGGGCAGGGCAGGGCACCTGCACGGTTAGTGGCCAGCAGGTGACCTGCACGGTCGGCGGCCTGAACCCTGGGACCAGCGTCCCGGTGGACATCGTGGTCGTGGTAGCCTCCGCCGGCAGCTTCGGCAACTCGGTGGCGGTTTCCACCGCCCGCCCCGACCCCAATGCATCCAACAACGCGGCCACCGCCACGCTCGTAGTCGCCGCGGTGCCAGTCGTGAATCCAGTCGTGAGTTCACCATCGGCGCCGAAGTGCGTCGTCCCGAACCTCAGGAGCACGCCCAAGCCGATCGCGACCCGGGTGCTGACGCTGCTGGGATGCAAGGTCGGCAGAACCCGCTCAGTGCACGACAGGCGCGTTCCCCGGGGCGATGTGATCCGTACCGCGCCCGGTGCCGGAACCTACGCCCACGGACGGACCGTTGGCCTGAAGGTGTCCTCCGGGCCGCCGAAGAAGGTCAAGAAGCGTCACGCCCACACGCGGTAGTCAGGTGGCCGGTCTCGCCAGCGGGTGAGACCGGCCGCTACCTGCGCCATGGAGCGGCTGTTCGAGAGCGATCCGGGCGATGAGCCGCGCGACGTGACATCCGTGCCCGCGGTGCCCAACGCGCCACTGGCGGCAAGGATGCGCCCGCGCACCTTCGACGAGTTCGTCGGCCAAGGGCAACTGCTGGGCGAGGGCGCGGCGCTGCGGCGCGCGGTGCAGGAGGGATACGTGCACTCGATGATCTTGCACGGACCGCCCGGCACCGGCAAGACCACGCTGGCGCGACTGGCAGCGGAGGCCTCTGAGGCCGCCTTTGAGGAGGAGAGCGCGGTGGCCGCCGGGCGGGCCGAGGTGCGCGCGGTGATAGAGCGGGCCCGGCAGCGGCTGGCCGGTAGCGGCCGGCGCACGGTCTTCTTCCTGGACGAGATCCACCGCTTCAACAAGGCCCAGCAGGACGCGCTGCTGCCGGCGGTGGAGGAGGGGCTGATCACGCTGATCGGCGCCACCACCGAGAACCCGTACTTCGAGGTCAACTCGGCGCTGATCTCCCGCGCTCAGGTCTACGAGCTGGAGGCGCTGAGCACCGAGGACGTCCACGCCCTGCTCGTGCGCGCGCTGGAGCGTGGGGAGTGCGGCGTCGACACGCAGGTCGCGCCCGAGGCGCTCGACTTCCTCGCCGAGCGCTCCGCCGGCGACGCCCGCACCGCGCTGAACGCCCTGGAGCTGGCCTGCGAGGCGGCGGGGGCGGGGGAGACGGTGACGCTCGTCGACGCCGAGGATGCCCTTCAGCGCCGGGCCCTGCTCTACGACCGTCAGGCCGACCACCACTACGACACGATCTCGGCCTGGATCAAGGCCACGCGGGGCTCCGATCCCGATGCCTCGCTGTACTACCTGGCGGTGATGCTCGAGGGTGGGGAGGACCCCCGCTTCATCGTCCGGCGGATGGTGGTGCTGGCCTCCGAGGACATCGGCAACGCCGATCCTCAGGCCCTGTCGGTAGCCACCGCCGCCGCCCAGGCGGTGGAGCACGTCGGGCTGCCGGAGTGCCAGTTCGCACTGGCGCAGGCGGCGATCTACCTATCGCTGGCGCCGAAGTCAGATGCCGCCAAGCGCTCGGTGGTCGTGGCGCGCACACTCGTCCGTGAGCGCGGTGCCGCACTGCCCCCGCCGCACCTGCGCTCGAGCGGGCGCGGCGACGGCGCCTACGACAACCCCCACCGTCGCGAGGGTCACCTCTCGCCCCAGGAGCTGATGCCCGAGGCGGCCCTAGGGGTTCGCCTCTACGAGCCCGACGCCGCCGAGGCGGCGCTCGCCGAGCGCCTGCAGGCGGTGCGCCGGGCGCGCGGCCGGGACTGACCCCCGTCCCAAAGCCCGCGACGGGGGCGCCGTTCCCCGTTTCTTTACCAGCGCCCAACGTAAAGCTACTACCATGTAGTAAGTGGGAGCGAGCTTTGACCCCGGGGCCCTGATGGCCCATCTCTACCCATTGCCGCGCGGCCCCCGCGTCTGCCTGCGGATGCCGCGTGCCGCCTACGCCGCCGACGCGGCCGGCATCCGTGCGCTCTGCGAGCGCAGCGGCGCCCAGCTGTGCGAGCTGGAGCTGGCCCGCCTCGTGCGCTTCGATCCCCGCCACCGGATCGTGATCTGCGCCACGGCGATCCTCGATGGTCGCGAGGCGATGGTCGGCATCGGCGCGATCGAGCTGGCCGGCGGCGTGGAGCACCCCGACACGCTGGTGGTCGACGAGGGGCTGACCGAGGGCCTCGACGATCTGCTCCACCGGGCGCTGGTGGGGCGCGCCCAGGCCCTCACGCGCACCCGCGCGGCCTGAGCAGCCCGAGTGGCCCGATAACCTCCCGCCGGTGCCGGTCGCCGTGCCCACCGCGGAGCTTCAGTCGTTCAACCCCGCCACCGGCCACCGACTCGGCGCGGTGGCCACCACCGGACCCGAAGAGGTCGCCGGCGTCGTCGAGGAGGTCGCCAAGGTCCAGCCCTTCTGGGCGCAGCTGACCCTCGGCGACCGGGCCCGGTACCTGGAGCGCGCCGCGCAGGTGCTCATCGACGAGTCCGACGACATCCGCGACCTGCTCGCCCGCGAGCAGGGCAAGCCGCGCAACGAGGCGTTCACGATGGAGATCCTCCCCACGATCGATGCGCTGCGGTGGATCGGTCGCGCCGGTGCGGAGATCCTCGCCGAGGAGAGCATCCCGATGCCGCAGGCCTTCTTGCGGGCCAAGAGCGCGTCCTTCATGTATGAGCCGCTCGGCGTGATCGGGATCATCTCGCCGTGGAACTACCCGTGGAGCATCCCCTTTGGGGAGGTGGCTCTGTCGTTGATGGCCGGAAACGGGGTCGTGCTCAAGCCGGCGTCGCTGACGCCACTGGTGGGCGAGCGGATCGTGCACGTGTTCGAGCGCGCCGGCGTGCCCGAGGGATTGGTGCGGGCGGTGCACGGGCCGGGCACCGGCCAGGCGCTGATCGAGTCCCGGGTGTCCAAGGTGTTCTTCACGGGCTCGGTGGAGGTCGGGCGCCGCGTCGGTGAGGAGTGCGCCAAGCGCCTGAAGGGCTCGGTGCTGGAGCTGGGCGGCAAGGACCCGATGCTGGTCCTGGCCGACGCCCACCTGGAGCACGCCATATCCGGCGCGCTGTGGGGCAGTTTTGCCAACGCCGGGCAGACCTGCTCGGGGATCGAGCGGGTCTACGTCGTGCGCGAGGTGGCCGAGCGCTTTACCGCGGGGGTCGTCGCCGGTGCTCGGAAGCTGCGGATCGGGGACCCGCTGAGCTGGGACACCGAAATCGGACCGATGGTCTCCCGGGAGCAGTACGACATCGTCTGCGAGCTGGTTGACGACGCCGTGGCCGCCGGCGCGACGCTGTGCTGTGGCGGGCCCGTCGACGGGCCCCCGGGCATGGAGGCGGGTGCGTTCTACGCCCCGGCGGTACTCACCGGGGTGACCCACGAGATGCGGATCATGCGCGAGGAGATCTTCGGCCCGGTGCTGCCGATTGTCGTGGTGGACTCCGAGGACGAGGCGGTGGCCCTGGCCAACGACAGCGACTTCGGCCTCGGCGCCTCGGTTTGGAGCTGTGACCGCGGCCGGGGCGAGCAGATCGCGCGGGAGCTGGAGTCGGGCATGGTCTGGATCAACGACCACATGTTCAGCCACGGTGCCTGCCAGTGCGCCTGGGGCGGGGTCAAGGAGTCAGGACTCGGGCGCACCCACTCCAAGTTCGGGCTCTACGAGTGCGTCAACATCAAGACACGGGTCTGGGAGCCCTCCAAGCTGCGTAACGCCTGGTGGTATCCCTACGACGAGACCCTCGGGCGGGCGATGCGCCAGACCGCGACGATCCTCTACGGGCGGCCTTCGATCCGTGCCGCTGCCCTACGGGACGGGATGGGGCCGCTGCTGAAGGTGGGGACGCGGCTGGCCCGGGACGCGGTGCGGCGTAGTGGGTCTCGCCGGAACGTTCCGCCGGGGCCGCCATAACCCGGTGGAATGTTTCGGTGGGACCCACTAGCTAGCTTAGCTAGTAGCGACCGCTCAGACCTCTCCCAGCAGCACGATCTTCTCACCGTCGATCTGTCCGACGAAGGACGACTTGATCTCTCTGCGCTCCTGTAGGTAATCCCGGTCCCACACGTGGATCGAGAACGGAACCGGGTTGACGCCAAGCTCCTTTGCGATCTCGAACACGAGCCGGTAGGCCTGTCCGCCGCTGCTGCGCTTCTCGCCGGGGGCGATCACCAGCACGTCGATGTCCGAGTCCTCGGTAGGAGCCTCGCCCCTGGCCCGGGCGCCGTATAGCCACACCGCCTCGGCGCCCACCTCGTGTTGCAGCCTGGTCGCGAGGCGCTCCAGCACCATCCGCTCGGCGTCGGTGATCGTGGCCTCCGAGAGCTCCGGCATGAGGCCAGGGTACCCGTCGCCGCTGGTCCGTTCCGGCCCGCGGTCCGCCGGGGTACCCTTGAGCTATGCCCGCTCAGGCCTACGCCGGGAAGGAATGCGTCTGCCAGCTGCGGCGGGGGATCTGCGACCAGTCCTGCGTGCAGGACATGCTCGGCACCCAATTCTACATCGCCTGCCTGCGGCTCAAGGGCCGGCGGTGCCTGGTCGTCGGCGGTGGAGACATCGGGCTGGAGAAGGTCGAGGGGCTGCTGGCCTGTGACGCGGAAGTGACCCTGGTGGCGCCTGAGGCCCACCCTGGGCTGATCCAGCTGGCGCTCGAGGGCTCGATCGTCTGGCAGCGGCGGGCGTATCGCCCCGAGGACCTGGAGGGCTGCCTGATCGCGATCGCCGCCACCTCCGACACCGACGTCAATATCGGCGTGTTCCGCGACGCCGAGCGGCGCGCGATGCTGGTCAACGTCGTCGACGTGCCGCCGCTGTGCAACTTCATCCTGCCGGCGATCGTCCGCACCGGCCCGCTGGCCGTGGCGATCTCCACCGCCGGCGCCTCCCCGGCGCTGGCCAAGCGGATGAAGCGGGAAATCTCCGAGCTGTTCGGTGAGCCCTACGCGCAGCTGGCCGTGCTGCTCAATGACGCCCGCGGGTGGGCCAAGGGGACGCTTCCCACCTATCAGGAGCGCAAGGAGTTCTTCGAGTCGATCGTCAACGGCGAGCCCGATCCGGTGGCGCTGCTGCGAGACGGCGACGTGCAGGCCGTGAGCGATCTGATCGCGGCCGCCCAGCGCACCCATGCGCCGGCGTGAGCACCGAGCCGCCAGAGCCCTCCGAGCTGACGCATCTCGACAGCGCTGGTAATGCGCGCATGGTCGATGTCGGCGGCAAGGCCTTCACCGAGCGGCGCGCGGTGGCCCGGGCGCTGGTGCGCGTCTCCCCCCAGACGGCGGCGGCGGTGCGTGCCGGCGACGCGCCCAAGGGCGACGTCCTGGGAGTGGCGCGGATCGCCGGCATCCAAGCGGCCAAGCGCACCTCGGAGCTGATCCCGCTCTGCCACCCGCTGGCGCTGTCCTACGTGGGCGTGGAAGGCGAGATCGGTGCGGAAGCGATCACCCTGACTGCCGAGGCCCGGACCACGGGTCCCACCGGCGTGGAGATGGAGGCGCTCACCGCCGCCGGCGTAGCCGCGCTGACGATCGTCGACATGGTCAAGGGGATCGACAGAGGGGTGGAGATCGCCTCGGTGGCCCTGCTGGAGAAGTCCGGCGGGCGCTCGGGGACCTGGCGGCGAGAATAATCCTCCGCCGGCGCGGACGCGGGTTAGGATCGCGCGTGTGGCGTCATGGCGCCGCCGGAGCCTGTGGACCGTCAGTACCGTGGCCGTGGCCGTGGCCGTGGCCGCGGCCACGGCCGGCGTGGCCCTGGCGGCGGGGCCCGTCCATCAGGGCACCGTAAACGAGCAGACGCTCGTGGGCGGGACGCTCACCTTCGCCTGGCACGGGGATCCGCAGCGGGGCTGCGCCGCGCAGGGTCTCTGCGGGGTGCGCGGCGCGGTCACCGTGCATCTCGACGGCTTCGGCCAGCTCCGCCAGGGCCGGATCCGTGGGGAGATCGACCTCGTGGGCACTTCGGCCACGGCGCGAGTCGCGCGGGAGGATCCCGCCTCCGCCACCGGCGAGTGCATCGACACCGTCTCGGTGCAGGACCTCCAGGTTCGGCTGCGCCGGCGAGGGGCAGGGGCCTACTCAGCGCTCCTCAACGGGTCCCCGATCTCCAGCGGCCGCTGCGCGGGCCCGGTGAACGAACTCTCCCGGTTGCCGCTCCCGGTCCGCCGCCTGCACACGCGCCGGTTGGGGTTCGACCTGCGCGGCCGGGCTCCGTTCACGGCCGGGCCGTTCAGCGGCGTGCTGATCTCCACCGTCGTCCTCCGCCCCGCGCCTCACGCTGACCCCGCTGAGCGCGCGCGGCGGGACCGCGCTGGAGCGGGAGGCCCCATGAGGACCCGCGCACTGGCGATCCTGGTCACCCTGATCCCGGTCGCGGCACCCGCTTCCGCCCCGGCGCAGGCACCGGGGATCGCGCAGACACAGGGCATCCTCGCCATCTTCGGCGGGACAGGCGTCGGCACCGGGACCGTGGTGGACAGCTCTCTCACCGGCAACCCTGGCGGTCCACGGCGACCCACGCGGCGGGGTGCGCGGCCCGGGACGTGTGCGGTTATAGCGGCACGATCCTCTGGCGCCCTCAGAGTCAGTCGGGGGAGCTGACGATCTTCAGCGCACGGCGGGGCGGGTCCGAGCAGGTGGGCCTGTCCCTGTCGGGATCCGACAGCCTGCTGCCCACGCTCTCCTCAGTCGTGAGCCGGGCGCGTGCTGGAGCGGCTTCCGCCAGCTGCGCCGACACCAACGCCCCCGACGTCGGCGGTTTTCTCCCTGCGGGTGGCGGTCGCGTCACGGTCCGGGCGCTCACGAGCGCCAGCGCGGTGCTGACCACGCGCTGCGCCGGCCCCCTCGACGCCGACGTCGCCGCCTCGCTGCCGTCGGTGTCGCTGCCGGCGCGGGCGCTGGCCCGGGGCCACCGCCGGATCGATCTGGGCGGCACGCGGAGCTTCGCGGCCGGCGGCTTCGCCGGCACCTTGAGCTCCACGCTGGCGCTCCATCTCGGAGGCACTTCGCTGAGCCCGCGCTGGACGCCGCCGCGCGGCCGGACGGTGGCGGTCCGCGTGGTGAGCGCGCCCCTGCGGGTCACCGGAGCGACGGGCATGCTCGGATCCACGTTCGCCGGGGCCGGCGAGCCCGACGCCTGCGCGCCGCTTGACTCGTGCGGGCTGCGGGGCGCCCTGACCGTTCGCCCCCGTCCCGTCCAGGCCGACGGAGAGCTGATGGCGGTTGGCCCTGGCCGCCGGCCGCTGCGGGACTTCCTGAAGGCATTGGGCCTCGGCCGGCGCGGCCGGGTCAGGGGGATCCAGGCCTTTGGCGAGATCACGTGGCAGCACGGGGGCACGCTGGCCACCGAAGTTGCTCAGGCTGGGGTGTGCCGTGACTTCGAGGCGCTCGGCGCCGGGGGCCTGGCGCTCGACCTTCCCGGCCGCGGTGTCCATCTGCTGGCGCCGGACGCTGCTCTGCACCTGCGCTGTCCCGGCCCGATCCCGGCCTTCGGGAGCGGGTTTCTGGCCTCTGGGGCCGCTCCCCCCGGACGGCCTGGCCCGCGGCCGCTTCACGCTGGGCTTGCGCGGGAACCCCTCTCCTCGGGAGGACGATGGCTACTCGCTGAGCTTTGGCGGCCGGGTGGCGCTGAGGATCCAGCGGGGACGGATTCACCAGCAGATCCTCCGTGAGCCGGCTGGTTCGGTGAGCGCGGCGTCGCTGGCCCCGCAGCTCGGCTAGTGCCTTGCGTTGTGTCATGCTCTATGCATGGCACAGCTTGTCACACGGCTCGAGGACCGGCTTGTGCAACAGGTGGACGAACTAGTGGCCGGCGGGCTCGTGGCGAATCGCTCCGAGGCCGTTCGCTTGGGTCTCGAACGTCTCGTCGAGCAGCACCGCCGGGGACGGATCGGAGCGGAGATCGCCGATGCGTACCGGGCCCTTCCGCAAACAGAAGCTGAGCTGGCGGGAGTGGACGCAGCCACGCGGGCCCTGATCGCAGAGGAACCCTGGTAAGGCCGCCGCGGCAAGGTGAGATCTGGTGGGCCGAAAGTGAGGACAAGCGTCGCCCGGTTCTCGTGGTAACGCGCTCCGAGGCAGTCAGCGTGCTCTCGGCGATCGTCGTAGCTCCCCTCACGCGCACTGTGCGTCAGATCCCCACCGAGGTCCGCGTGGGTCCAGATGAGGGGTTGGAGGTGGAGTGCGCAGCTTCGTTTGACAACCTCCAGCGCGTCCGCCGCTCGTTGCTGACCGACCGAGTGGGCGATCTGGGCTCGCGACGCCGGGAAATCTGTGTGGCTCTTGACGCGCTCGCCGACTGCTGAGCCATGAGAACAGCGATCCTGACGATCTCGACCTCGGTGTCGGCAGGCGTATCCGAGGATGTCTCGGGGACAGCGCTGGCCGAGCACGCGGGGAGCGCGGGCGCGGACGTAGTCGCTCACGAGATCCTGCCCGACGAGCGCACCGCGATCGAGCAGGCGCTGCGGCGCTTCTCCGCTCCGCAGGCCGACGTGTCGCTGATCTTCACCACCGGCGGAACCGGGCTGACGCCCGACGACGTCACGCCCGAGGCCACCCGCGCGGTGATCGACCGCGACGCGCCGGGCTTTTCGGAGGCGATGCGCGCCGAGGCGCTGCGCCGAACCCCGATGGGCATCCTCTCCCGCGGGGTCTCAGGGATCGCCGGGCGCACGCTGATCGTCAACTTCCCGGGAAATCCGAAGGCGATCGGGGAGCTGTTTCCGGTGATCGCTCCGGCGCTCGCGCACGCCGTGGCCACGCTGCGTCGAGACGGTGGACGCACCGACGGCCATTGAGCTGCGCGAGCTGACCCGCCACTTCGGCGAGCGGACCGCGCTGGCGAAGGTGTCGCTGCGCGTTCCCGAAGGGGCGACCGTCGCCGTGCTCGGGCGCAACGGCGCGGGGAAGTCGACGCTGCTGCGGATTCTGGCCACGCTGCTGCGACCTCACTCCGGGGCCGTGGCGCTGTTCGGAGAGCCGCTGCCGCGCCGGGCCTTTGCCGTGCGGGGCCGGATCGGGCTGCTGGCCCACGAGCCGCTGCTCTACCGGGACCTCAGCACCCGGGAGAACCTGCGCTACCACGCCCGGCTGCACGGTGTCGGCGCCGAGCGGATCGAGGCGGTGCTGGAGGCGGTGGGCCTCGGCCAGCGGGCCGACGACGCGGTGCGGCTGCTCAGCCGCGGGCTCACCCAGCGCGCCGCGGTCGCGCGCGCCGTGCTCCACTCGCCGCGGCTGCTGCTCCTCGACGAGCCCCGGGCCAATCTGGATCCTGCCGCCAGCGAGCTGGTGGAGCCGCTGATCGGGCGTTTCAGCGGGGCCACCCGGGTCATCACCACCCACGACCCGCAGTCCGCGCTGGCCGAGGCCGACCTCGTGCTCGGCCTGCGGGACGGCCACGTGGCCTACCTCGGCGAGCCCGCTGGCCTGACGGCGGACCGGCTGCGGGAGCTCTACGCATGAGGACGGTGGCGGCGGTCCTGCGCAAGGACCTGCTGCTGGAGCTGCGCACGCTCGAGGCCGTGCCGGCGATGGCGCTGTTCTCGCTGAGCACGTTCGTGATCTTCCACTTTGCCCTGGGCCGGGCCAGCATCGACGGTCAGCTCGCGGCCGGGGTGCTCACCGCCACGTTGCTGTTCGCGGCGCTCTTGGGGATCAACCGGCTGTTCGTGGCCGAGCGGGAGCAGGGGGGCTTCGACGCCTTTCTGCTGGCGCCGGTGGATCGCAGCGCCATGCTCATCGCCAAGGCGGCGGCGCTCTTCGCCTTCTTGGTCGTGCTGGAGCTGATCGCCGTGCCCGCGTTCGGGCTGCTGCTGCTGGGCACCTCGCTCACCGCGGCGCTGCCGGGGCTGGTCGTGGTGCTGGTGCTGCTCGACGTCGCCCTGGCGGTGATCGGAACGCTGGTCTCGGCGATCGCGGTGCAGACCCGCGCAAGGGACCTGATAAGCCCGATCATCGGGCTGCCGCTGCTGATCCCGGCCCTGATCGGAGCCGCCCGGGGCATCGGCCCGCTGCTACAGGCGCACAGCTCCAGCTGGCCGGCGGGCAGATGGCTGGCCATCCTCGGGCTCTATGATCTGGTGTTCGCCCTCCTGGCCTACGCGGTGTTCGATTTCCTGCTGGAGGATTGATCGATGACCACCACTACTTACGGGCGCGGGCTCAGAGGCCTAGCGCTAGCCACCATCGTCTTCATCACCGTCGCCTTCGCGCTGGTGTTCTTCTACGCCCCGCTGGACGCCGACCAGGGCTTCGTGCAGAAGATCTTCTACCTGCACGTCCCGCTGGCGATCGTCTCGCTGTGCGGCTTCGTCTTCGGCGCGGTGATGGCCGTCGGGCACCTGCGCAGCGGGAATCGGCGCTGGGATATGCGCTCCTACGTGGCCATCCACATGGCGCTGATCTTCGCCGTCGGCGCGCTCATCACCGGCTCGCTCTGGGCCAAGGCCTCGTGGGGACACTGGTGGGTGTGGAACGAGCCGACGCTGGTGTCGTTCCTGATCGTAGTGCTGATGTTCGCCACCTACCAGCCGCTGCGCTTCTCGATCGAGGATCCCGAGCGCCAGGCTCGCTACGCCAGCGTGTTCGCGATCGTCGCCGGCGCCTTCGTGCCGCTGAACTTCATCGCCGTGCGCCTGGCCCAAGGGTTCGTCCACCCGCGCGTGCTGACGCTCGGTGGCGGTCACCTTCCGGGAGCCATGCAGCTCACCTTCTTGCTGTCGCTGATCGGGATCACGCTGCTGTACGCCACGCTGTGGAAGTACGAGATGGCGGCCAAGAACGCCCGCATGCAGACCCGCAGGCTGCGGCGCACGCTGCTGGGCGAGGACGGGATCGGGCCGCTGCGCCGGAGCGCGGCCCCGTCGTGAGCGCGATCGGGATCGCGCTCGGAGCTGTCGCTCCCGCGCTGCCGCTGCACACCGCCGGCAAGTACGTCGCCGGCGCCTACATCGTGTTCCTGGCCATCCTGCTCGTATACGTGGCGATCATGGCCGCCCGCCTCGCTCGCACCGAGCGGGAGCTGGCCGAGCTGGCCGGTGACGTGGAGGCGGCGCGCTCGCCCTTGGCGCCCGAGCCCCCGGCGCCCGAGCCCCCGGCGCCCGAGCCCCCGGCGCCCGAGCCTCCGGGTCAGCCCGTCGGAGCCGGTGGACCCGTAGGGGAGAGGCCGCTGGCGTGAGCGAGCTGCTGGCGATCGGCATCTCGCACAAGACCGCGCCGGTGGCGGTGCGCGAGCGCCTGGCGCTGCCCGACGCGCGCGCCGCTGACTTCCTGCGGGACCTGCGCGGGAGCGGTGACGTTCACGAGGCGGTGTCGATCTCCACCTGCAACCGCACCGAGCTGTACCTGGTCGTCGGCGACCCGGTCGAGGCTGAGAGCAGCGTGCTGGCGATGCTGGCCCGCCTGGCCGGCATCCGGCCCACCGCCCTGACCGGGGCGATCTACTCCCACCGCAACTGCGAGGCGGCGCGCCACCTCTATCGCGTCACCGCGGGCCTGGACTCGATGATCATCGGCGAGGCCGAGATCCAGGGCCAGGTCAAGCGCGCCTACGAGGCGGCGCTGGCCCGGGAGACGCTCGGTCCGCTCACCAACCACCTGTTCCGGGCGGCGCTGGCGGCCGGCAAGCGCGTCCGCACCGAGACCGCGATCGGCGAGCGGGCGCTCAGCCTTCCGGCGGTGGCCGTGGCGCTGGCCCGTGAGCGACTCGGCGATCTGGGCAGCCGCAGGGTGGTCATCGTCGGCACCGGGGAGACCAGCGAGCTCACCGCCCGCGCCCTGGCGGACAGCGGCTGCCGCACGGTGTTCGTGGCCACCCGTCGCCGGGACCGCGCTGTCAGCCTGGCGCGGCGCTACGGCGGGGACAGCGTCAGCTTCGACGAGGTGCCCGACGAGCTCTTGCGCGCCGACATCGTGCTCGCCGCCACCGCCTCGCCGCACCTGCTGCTGGAGGCACGCGAGCTGAGCGAGGTGATGCAGGATCGTGGCAATCGCCCGATGCTGCTGATCGACCTCGCCGTCCCGCGGGACATCGACGCCGCCTGCGCGGAGATCTCCGGCGTATCGCTGTTCGACATCGACGACCTGCAGGCGGTGATCGACCGCAACCGCAAGGTCCGCCAGGCCGAGGCGCGCAAGGCGGAGGGGATCGTGGAGGAGGAGATCCAGCTTTTCGCCGGCTGGCTCGGATCGCTGGAGGTGCGGCCCACGGTGGCCGCCCTGCGGGCGCACGCGGGCGCGATCGCCGACCTGGTGCTGGCCGAGAACGCCGGCAAGTGGGAGACGGCCTCGCCGCGGGACCGGCGGCGGGTGGAGGCGATCACGCGGGCGGTGGTCAACCGGCTCCTGCACGAGCCCACGCTGCGGATGAAGGAGCGGCGCGATGATCGCGTCCACGCGCGGATGGCGCTGGTGCGCGACCTGTTCGGCCTGGCCGAGGCCGAGGAGGCCTTCGCCGGGGACTCGTCGCCGGAGCAGGAGCCGCTGGCGGAGGTCGCCGAGGTCCGGGCCCTACCCCAGCGGCGGCTTTGATCCGGATCGGGACGCGTGGGAGCGCGCTGGCGTTGGCCCAGGCGCACTGGGTGTCCGAGCGGCTGCCGGTACCCAGCGAGCTGGTGAGGATCACGACCTCGGGCGACAGGGCCCGGGCGCTGGGGGACAAGTCGCGGTGGGTGGCGGAGTTGGAGCGCGCCCTGCTGCGCGGCGACGTCGACCTGGCCGTGCACTCGGCCAAGGACGTGCCGGCCGAGCTGGCTACGGGAACGGAGCTGGTGGCCTTTCCCCCGCGGGTGGATCCGTATGACGCCATCTGCGGCGCGCCCTCGCTGCACGCGCTCGCGCCCGGTGCCCGGATCGGGACCAGCAGTCTCCGCCGCGCCGCTCAGATCCGGGCCACGCGGGATGATGTCGAGGTGGTGGAGGTGCGCGGCAACGTGGACACCCGGCTGCGTAAGCTCGCACAGGAGGAAGTTGACGCGCTGGTGCTGGCCCTCGCCGGCCTGCAGCGCCTCGGCCGCGAGCAGGAGGCGGCGGGGGTGCTGGACCAGATGGTCCCCGCCGCCGGACAGGGGGCGCTGGCGCTGCAGGCGGTGGCCGGCAGGCTCGACGCCGAGATGTTGGCACCGCTGGCCGACCCGGAGACCGCCGCCTGCGTGGGGGCCGAGCGTGAGCTGACCGCGGCGCTCGGAGCCTCGTGCCACACGCCGGTGGGGGCGCACGCCCGTGCTCTCATCGGCGGCGGTCTCGAGCTGCGGGCGTGGGTGGGACTGCCCGACGGGACGGCGTGGCTCTACGACCGCCTCTCAGGGGCGCCGGAGGGCCTGGGGCTGGCGGTGGCCGCGCGGCTGCGAGCGGCCGGTGCCGAGGGTCTGCTGGCGGTGGCGGGGTGACCGTGTACCTGGTCGGTGCGGGGCCCGGTGACCCGGGGTTGATGACCGTTCGGGCGCTGGAGCTCATCGCCGCCGCCGAGGTGATCGTCTACGACCGCCTGATCCCGGCCGGCGCCCTGCTCGGCGCCCGCCATGACGCGGAGCTGATCTACGCCGGCAAGGAGGGCGGCGGTCCCTCGGTGGGGCAGGCGGAGATCGAGCGATTACTGACCGAGCACGGCGGCGCCGGGCAAGAGGTTGTGCGCCTGAAGGGGGGGGACCCGTTCGTGTTCGGGCGCGGTGGCGAGGAGGCCGAGGCGCTGCGGGCGGCGGGCATCCCCTACGAGGTCGTCCCCGGTGTGACCGCCGGCGTGGCCGCTCCCGCCTACGCCGGCATCCCCGTGACCCATCGCGACGGCGCGAGCGCGGTGGCCTTCCTCACCGGCCACGAGGATCCGGCCAAGCCCGAGTCGGCGCTCGACTGGGGCACGCTGGCCAGGTTCCCGGGCACCCTGGTGGTCTACATGGGCGTGCGCCAGCTCGGCGCGATCACCGGCCGCCTGCTAAAGGGGGGCCGCTCGCCTCAGGAGGCGGCGGCGCTCGTACAGCGCGGGACCCTCCCCGGCCAGCGGGTGGTGGTGGCCACGCTGGAGACGATCGCGGCCAGCGCACGCGATCAGGCGTTCAAGGCGCCGGCGATCGCCGTCTTCGGCCCGGTGGCTGCCCTCGCCGAGCGACTGGAATGGTGGGCGCCACCGCCGCTGGCGGCGGTGCGGGTGGCGGTCACGCGCGCCCGGGCACAGGCCAGCGGCCTGGCCGGCCGGCTGCGTGCGCTGGGGGCGGAGGTGGCGGAGACCCCGGCGATCCGGATCGTGCCGCTGGCGGGGCCGGCTCCCGAGCTCGGGCGCTACGACCTGATCTGCCTGACCAGCCCCAACGGTGTCGATGCCCTGTTCGACCGCCTGCACGCGGCCGGTCTCGATGCCCGGGCGCTGGCGGGAGCGCGCGTGGCGGCGATCGGTCCCGGCACCGCCCGGGCGCTGGCCACCAACGGGATCGCTGCCGACGTCGTGCCCGAGCGCTTCGTGGCCGAGGGGCTCGTGGAGGCGCTGGCCGGCGTGCCGGTGCAGCGGGCGCTGGTGGCCCGCGCCGCCGAGGCTCGGGACGTGCTGTCCGACGCCCTGCGGGAGCGTGGCGCCGAGGTGGATGTGGTGGCGCTCTACGAGACGGTGGCCGAGCCGCTCGGCGAGGCCGCACTGCAAGCGGTGGCCCGTGCCGACTACGTCACCTTCACCTCTTCCTCGACGGTACGGTTCTTCCTGGAGGCCGGTGCCGGGGAGCGCCTGGGGGAGCAGACCCGGCTGGTCAGCATCGGCCCCGTCACCAGCGACACCTTGCGCCAGCAGGGGCTCGTGCCGCATGTGGAGGCGGCACGGCACGACATCGACGGGCTCGTGGCGGCGCTCCTGGAGGACGCCGTCAGGACACAGCGGTGATCACGTCGTAGCACACGACCCTCGCGTGAGCGCTCCCGTCGTCACCCTCCTCTCCGACTACGGCCTCGACGATCCCTTCGTCGGCGTCTGCCATGGCGTGATCGTCACGATCTGCCCGGCGGCCCGCGTGATCGACATCTCCCATGGCGTCGCCCGTCAGGACGTCCGCATGGGCGCCCAGATGCTGGCCGGCTCGCTCCCGTTCATGCCGGTGGGGGTGCACGTGGCGGTGGTCGATCCGGAGGTCGGGGCGAGGCGGCGGGCGGTGGCGCTCGAGACGGGGGACGGGCGCCGGCTGGTCGGCCCCGACAACGGGTTGCTGATGCGCGCCGCCGAGCGCTGCGGGGGGATCGTGGAGGCCGTCGAGATCGCCGGCTCGCCGTTCCGGCTTGAGCCCGTGTCGGCCACCTTCCACGGGCGGGACATCTTTGCCCCGGTCGCCGCGCACCTGGCCGCCGGGGCGGCCCTGGCCGATGCCGGGATGCCGCAGGACCCCCGACAGCTGGTGGTGCTGGACCTCCCCGAACCCCGTCGCGAGGATGGCGCGCTGGTGGTGCAGGCGGTCCTCGTCGATCGCTTCGGCAACGTGCAGCTGAACGCCGGTCACGAGGCTCTGGGCGGGGCGTCCCTCAAGCTCGGCCAGCGTGTGCGACTGAGCTGTGCCGACTGCGAGCGGGAGGCGATCTACGCCCGCACGTTTGTCGACGTCCCCGCCGGTGAGGCGCTGCTCTACGAGGACGCCGATCGCCGGCTGGCGGTGGCGGTCAGCCAAGGGAACGCCGCCGCGGAGCTCCACCTCGCCGCCGGCGACGAGCTTCGGATCGCACCCGCATGACGCTCGGGCGGCCCCGCCTGCACCTGGCGCGCACCGATTCCACCAACGCCCGTGCGCGTGCGCTGGCTCTCGCTGGGGCTCCGCACGGGACGCTCGTGACCGCCGCTGAGCAGACCGCGGGCCGGGGGCGTCAGGGCCGTAGCTGGGTGGCGCCGGCGGGCCGGGCGCTCTTGTGCTCGCTGGTGCTGCGCGACCCGCCACGGCTGCTGCCGCTGGGCGCCGGCGTCGCCGTGGCCGAGGTGGTCGGCGAGGCGGCGCAGCTGAAGTGGCCCAACGATGTGCTGCTGGAGGGGCGCAAGGTCGCGGGCATCCTGGTGCAGGGGCGCTCGCAGGAGCGCTGGGCGGTGCTCGGCGTCGGCCTCAACGTGGCCGTTTCACCGCAGGATCTCCCGCCCGAGTTGCGCGAGCGGGCGGGAACGCTGGGCCTGGAGCCAGAGGCCGTGGAGGCGGTGCTGGAGCGGTTGACGGGGACGCTCCAGCGCTGGCTGGAGGCCTCCGAGGAGGAGGTGCTGGGCGCGGCGCGCGCCCGCGACGCGCTGCTGCACCGGCCGGTCGAGTGGGCCGGCGGGGCGGGCCGGGGCGGGGGGATCGACGGCGACGGCCGGCTGGTCGTGATCACCCCCGGTGGGCGGGTGACGCTGGAGGCCGGCGAGGTCCACCTGCGCGCGCAGCGGTGAGCGCCGCTTTCGCTTGCCTGTCAGGCAGCCTCCTGCTCCCCGGGGTCGGGCAGCTCGCGAACGCCGTCGTCCTCATCCTCGTCACGCTTCCGGGCGGGGCCATCTTCCTCGGCATCGCCGTCCCCATCGATGTCGAGCTCGTCCTCCCCCTCGGCGCGGGCCTTTGTGGCCACTCCCCCCTTCACCGCCGGGGCCGCGGCCCCGTTATCGCCCCCGCCCGCTCCGGATCCCTTGCGCCGGCGACGCTTGGTGGCGCGCCGGCCCTTGGGGAAGTTGCGCAGCAGCTCGCGGGCCAGGGCCGCGGGCTTGCGGGCCAGGCGGGTCCGGGCCCCGCGCAGGGCCTCCTCGGCCTCGGGGGTGTGCGCCAGCGCCGCGGCCAGCAGCGCCGCTGAGAGTCGCCGATCCTCCTTACGCGCGGCGTGGACCAGCCGCCGGGCGTTGCGGGCGTGGGCGGCGCCGCTGGAGTTGACCAGCAGGCCCAGCAGACGCTTGGTCTCCGGCCAGCGCTGCGCCGCGTACTCCTCGTGGACCTCGCGGGTGTACTCGGCCATCCGCCAGATCCAGGCGTTGGCCTGGTCGCGCTGGCCGATGCGGCGCTCGGCCAGCGCCTGGAGCATGATCTTCACGCCCTCGCGGCGCTCGTCACGCTGCCAACCGGCCATGATGTCGATCGCGGTGTCGAAGGCCTCGGCGTCACGGGAGGCGGCGATCTCCTGCAGCGCCCGCAGGCGCAGCTGCGAGCTGCGGTTGCGCTGCACCGCGGTCAGCAGGAAGCGCCGCTTGAGCTCGCCGCCGCGGTCGAAGTGGAGCATCGCCTTGGCGCGCCGCCAGCCGTTGGCCGCCACGCGCGCGCCGGCCAGCGCTGCCCATACGTGCTGCTCGCCGTAGTCCAGGTGCTCCACGGCGATCCGCCACAGCTCCCGCTCGAACACCTCCGCCCGCCGCTCGGGATCGGGTGTGACGGGCAGCACCCGTCGCTCGACGCGCACCCGCCGCCCGCGCCCGCGCCGTACCGGGCCGACGACGATGGCGCCACCGCGGTAGACGTCGCGGTCCAGCAGCGAGTGCAGCGTCACGACGGGGTCGTCGTGCTTGGTGGCGGGGTGGACGAAGTCCACGACGATCCCCGCCTCCTTGCCGGGGTGGCGGCGCGTCACGCGTCCGACGCGCTGCTGGTAGATGCGCTTGGAGGCGGTGGGGGCCAGGTGCATGCAGATCGTCGCGCGGGGGCTGTTCCAGCCCTCGGCCAGCAGCTGGGCGTTGACCAGCACGTCGACCTTGCCCGACTCGTAGTCGGCCAGGATCCGCGCCAGCTGGCGCTTGGGGGTCTCGCCGGAGACTCCCTGGGCCTTGATCCCCAGGTCCCGGAAGGCCTGAGCGACGTTGTAGGCATGGCGTACGCCGGCGGCGTAGACGACCCCCGGGACACCGTTGAAGCGCGTCTTGTAGAGGTCCGCGATGGCCACGTTGAACGGCGTCTGGTCAAGCAGCTCGGCCAGCATCTCCTGGTCGAACTCGGTGTCCACCTCGCCCCGGCGCAGCGGGACCTTGGCGATCGTGCGCACGCCCGGGCCCGGCGGGATCCGGATGCAGCGCAGCGGCGCGATCACCCCCCGCCGCGCGGCCTGCGCCAGGTCGAAGCGGGATGTCTGGGTGGGGAAGAGGTCGGTGACGTGGCGCGCGATCAGCGCCCCGGTGGCGGTCATGCCGACGAACACCGGACCCGACCAGCTGCGGATCGACGCTGAGGTCTTCTCGCCCAGCGCCGTGTGCGCCTCGTCGCAGATCACGATCGTGTAGGCGTTGGAGATCTTGCCGGCGTTGCGCACGAACCACTGATAGGTCTCCACTGTCACCGGGCCGTTGGCCACGTCCTGGTCGCCGAGCAGCGCCCCGGAGATGCGATCTCGGTAGCCGCGGTCGCGCAACTCGCCGTGGAACTGGTCCACGAGGTTGCGACGGTGGGTGAGGATCAGAACCCCGCCGGTGCGCGAGGCCTCGACGAAGCCAAGCGCGGCCACGGTCTTGCCGGCGCCGGTGGCGTGCTCGAACCAGAAGCGACGGTCGGCGTTCGGATCCTCGGGCTGCTCGTCCAGCTGGATGTCCTCGTCGAGCTCTGACCCCTCCTGCCAGTCCTCGTCGCTCTCCTCGTCCTCCTCGTCTGCGTCCTCGTCCTCGTCTGCGTCCTCCTCGTCCATTCCGGCCGAGGCGAGTACGGTCTGGGCTCCAGCGCCGGCGTGCCCGTTGGCCCCGCCCGCGCCGCTGGCGCCATTTGCGCCACCCGCTCCGGTCGAGCCGTGGCCGTCGAGCTGGGCCTCGGCCAGCAGGGCGGTCAGAGTGCCCGAGAGGGCATCGACCTGGTGGGCGGAGAGGACGGTGCCGTCGACCAGGCGCGGCTCGTCCTCGGAGAGCAGCCGCTCAAGGCCTAGCAGCAGCGAGAACTGCTGGCGCCACGCCACCGAGGGCTTGCTCTCGCCCTGCTCGATCTCGGCCAGGGCGGCGTCGAGCGCGTGGCGTCGGGCCGATCCGGGCGCCAGCGCATCCTCGCGTGATTCGCCTTCGTGGACGAATCGCTCGCGAGTGAACCGTTCGGCACGCGCAATCGCGGCAGGACTCGGGAAGGGGGTGGAGGCACCCATGGGAAATGGAAGCTTGTGTCTCGATGAGCGAGCGAGCCGCGGCAACACTCGAAGCGGCTCAGGTAGGCTCCGGCGGATGCCGGAACGGCGAGGACTCCTCAGATAGGTCAGCCTCCTCGCCGGAACCTCAGTATGAGAGGATAGCGCGTATTCAAGCAGACTCGCTTGCTGACTCACGCAGATGGGCCGTGAAGCCGCCAAGCGGTGTGGCAAGCTGTTCCCCGTGGCTCTGCGCGCGCTCTTCCTGGCCTGCCTCTCCGTCGGCGTGGCGCTGGCGGGCTGCGGCGGGAGCACGCCGGCCCGCAGCGCCCTGAGCGCCCCTGCAGAGCAGGCGCAGCTGCGCGGTTCTCCGCCGGCGCTGGCGGCGCTGCACCTCCAGGCCGATCACCTGCTGAGCGGTGGTCCGGCGGGCTTCGCGGCGCGACTGCGCGCGCTGCGGGGGCACCCGGTGGTCGTCAACAAATGGGCCTCTTGGTGCGGGCCCTGCCAGAGCGAGTTCCCCGCGTTTCAGCGTGTCTCGGCGGGGCTCGGCCGGCAGGTGGCCTTTCTCGGCCTCGATGGCAAGGACCAGCCGGCGGCCGCCGCCGCCTTCCTGGCGCGCCTGCCCGTCAGCTACCCGAGCTACAGCGATCCCGACGAGGCCATCGCCCGCTCGATCCAGGCGGTCACGTTCTATCCCCAGACGATCTACTTCAACGCCGCTGGCCGGCAGGTGTACGTCCACGCCGGCCCCTACCTGACCGCGGCTGCGCTGATGCGCGACATCCGCTTCTACGCGCTCAGGTGACCGGGTCGCGCGTCCACGAGGTGCGCCGGGCGGCGAGCGCGGACGAGCTGGCGGCGGCGCTCAGGCTGCGCCACGAGGTCTTCTGCACCGAGCAGGGCGTTCCGGCGCACGAGGAGCTCGACGGCCGTGACCGGGACGGCCTCCATCTCGTGGCGGTGGACGGCGGCCAGCTGCTGGGCACCTGCCGGATCCTGATGGTGGGCACCACCGCGCAGTTCAGTCGCCTGGCGGTGCGCGCCGACGCGCGTCGTCGCGGCATCGCCACAGAGCTGCTGGAGGTCGCCGACGGGGAGGCGCTGCGGGTCGGCGCCCGGCGGCTGGTGCTGCACGCGCAGGTCTACGCGCAGCCCCTCTACGAGGGGGCCGGCTACCGGCCTCGGGGCCGGGTGTTCGTGGAGGCCGGGATCGAGCACATCGCCATGGACAAGCGCCTGCCGTGACCCGCGCTGCAGGTCTGTGATGCCGGAGATCAGGATCGACCCGCTCAGCGGGCAGCGCACGATCCTCGCCGGCGACCGTGCCGGGCGCCCCGGTGGCAGTCCTGCGGTCAGCCCCACCCCGGAGATCGACCCCGGCTCCGATCCCTTCGCCGAGGGCCACGAGGACCGCACTCCGCCCGAGCTCCACGCCGTCCGCCCCGGCGGTGGGGCGGCGGATGCGCCGGGTTGGACGGTGCGGGTGGTGCCGAACCTGTACCCGGCCCTGCGGGCCGAGGCCGACGCCCTGCCGGAGCCCAGCGAGAACCCCGCCCGCTCGGCCGGCATCAACGCCAGCCGTGACCTGTTCTGGTCGGCTCCCGCCGCCGGCGCTCACGAGGTCATCGTCAACAGCCCTCGCCCCGTGGTGTCGCTGGCGCAGCTGAGCGTCGCCGAGGTGGAGGGCGCGGTGGAGGTCTGGCGTGAGCGGATGCGCGTCCACCGTGATGCCGCCTACGTCCATCTCATCGTCAACGAGCGCCGCGAGGCGGGGGCGTCGCTGCCCCACACCCACGCGCAGCTCTTCGCCCTCGCCTTTGTCCCCGCCGCGGTGGCGCGCGAGCGGGAGCGCTCGGGCGCCTACGCCACCCGCACGATGGGCGGGAACCTGCTCGCCGATCTCGTCCAGGAGGAGGTCCGCCGTCGTGAGCGGATCGTGGCCATCGACGAGGAGGCCGTGCTGATGGCCCCCTACGGCGCGCGCGTGCCCTACCAGCTGCTGCTGGCACCGCGCACGCCGCGTCCGCGCTTTGAGGACGCCGGTCCGGTCGCGGCGCGGATGCTGCACGACGCCCTCCGTCGCATCGCCCAGCGCCTGGGCGCGCACCCACCGCTCAATCTGTGGGTCCGCACGGCGCCCCGGGGCGAGGATCACCCCAGCTGGAGGATCGACATCCTGCCCCGGCTGACCAATTTCGCCGGGCTGGAGCTGGGCACCGGGGTGCACCTGAACGTCGTGGCGCCCGAACAGGTCGCAGCCGAGCTTCGCGAGCTCTGAGACCTCCGCGTGCGGGCCCTGATCCAGCGCGTCTCCCGCGCCTCGGTCACCGTTGATGATGAAGTGGTGGCCGCGATCGGGCCCGGCCTGCTGGTCCTGCTGGGGGTGGCCGGCGCCGACGGCGAGGACGACGCGCGGTGGCTGGCGGCGAAGGTCCGGGCGCTGCGCATCTTCCCCGATCCCGCCGGGCGCATGAACGAGTCGCTTGGCGACCGCGAGGTGCTGTGCGTCAGCCAGTTCACCCTGTTCGGCGATGCTCGCCGCGGCAACCGGCCGAGCTTCGTGGCTGCGGCCCCTCCTGGGGTGGCTGAGCCTCTCTACGAGCGCTTCTGCGAGCTGCTCGGAGCCCGTGGTGGCGTCTTCGGCGCCCACATGGAGGTCGAGCTGCTGGGTGACGGCCCCGTGACGCTGCTGCTGGAGAGCCCGGGCGGCCAGCGATAATCCAGGCGATGGGTCGTTACCGCTATCTGTACTCGCAGCTCGTGCGCCGCGAGCTGCGACGCAAGTACAAGGGCTCCTCGCTGGGGGTGGTCTGGTACCTGGTCAACCCGCTCGTCCTGCTTGGCGCTTACACACTGATGTTCGGGCACGTCGTCAAGGTCCAGCAGATACCCGACTTCCCCATCTTCCTGATGATCGGCCTGGTGGTATGGACGTTCTTCCAGCAGTCGCTGCTGGCCGCGGGCGAGTCGCTGATCGACCAGGGGTCGCTGGTGCGCAAGGCGCGCTTCCCGCGCCAGGCGATCCCCGGAGCCTCGGTGGCCGTGCAGGCGGTGACGCTGTGCGTGCTGCTGGTGCTGCTGGTGCCGCTGGCGGTGATCCTGCGGGGGACGCTCAAGCCCGACCTGGCGCTGGTGCCGCTGCTGGTGGTGGCGCTGTTCGCCTTTGTCCTCGGCTGTGCACTGATCGTGGCGGCACTGCACGCGTTCTTCCGTGACGTGGTGCCGATCATCGGGGCGGTGCTGCTGCCGTGGTTCTTCATCACCCCGATCTTCTACGAGCCGCGCACGATCGGCTTCGTCCAGCACCACCCGTTCGTGGGCACGGCGCTGGAGTGGCTCAACCCGGTGGCCCCTTTCATCCAGTCGCTGCGCTCAATCCTGTTTTACGGCCAGGTTCCCGACCTCGGCCGACTGCTGTACGTGGCCGCGGCCGCGATGCTGGCGCTGGGGTTGGGAAGCACCGTGTTCGCGCGGCTGCAGGGCGAGCTGGCGGTGGTGGTGTGAGCCTCGCGCCCGGAGAGATCGTGCTGCGCGACGCCACGCGGTCGTTCAGCGTCCGGGCCGACCAGGCTGGCACGCTCAAGGGCCTGCTGCTGGGCCGGCGCGGCCAGGGACCGCCGCCCGTCCCCGCGCTGCAGGGGGTCTCGCTGCACATCGGGCCCGGGGAGACGGTCGGGATGGTGGGACGCAACGGTGCCGGCAAGACCTCGACGCTGCGGGTGCTGGCCGGGATCGTGCCGCTGCACTCCGGCTCCGCCGCCTGCGGGGGCCGGGTGGTATCGCTGCTGGAGCTCGCCGCCGGGTTCAGCCGTGACTTCTCCGGGCGGGAGAACATCCTCCTGCAGGGGGCGCTGTACGGCTTCGGCAAGGCCGAGCTGGAGCAGCGGATCGACGCGATCATCGCGTTCTCGGAGCTGGGCGAGTTCATCGACATCCCGGTCAAGACCTACTCCAGCGGGATGTTCGTGCGGCTGGGCTTCTCCATCGCGACCCACTTGGCTGCTGATGTGCTGCTGATCGACGAGGTGCTGGCGGTCGGCGACGAGGCCTTTCAGCGCAAGTGCCTGCGGCGCATCTCCCAGCAGATCGCGGCCGGCGCCACGCTGGTGCTGGTCTCCCACGACCCCGGCGCGGTGGAGCGGGTGTGCCAGCGGGTGGTGGTGCTCGACAGCGGCCGGATCGTGTTCGACGGACCCACCGCCGAGGGGCTGCTGCACTATCACCGGCTGATGGGGATCGAGCACGGCGCCGGCACGTCCTACCGGCCGGCCAGCGATCGCGCCGCGGAAGTGGCGGAGGTGGAGCTGCGGGATCGGCTGGGCCGCCAGAGCAGCGTGTTTCGCCGCGGCGGCGAGCTTCAGGTGGCGCTGAGCGTCCGGGCCAGAGCGCCGCTGCGCGATCCGGCGCTGACGCTCGAGCTGCGCACCGGAGCCGGGGAGCGGATCTTCGCCACCACCACCAACCTCGACTTCGGCGCTGAGGAGTGCGCGCAGCTGGCGTTCGAGATCGGTGACCTGAGGCTGCTGGGCGGCGACTACGACATCGTGGTGGGAGCGGGCGAGCGCGATCAGCCGGTGGAGCTCGATCGCGCCGTGCGCTTCTCGGTGGCCCGTGAGCCGGGCCCCGAGGGGGTCGTCGACCTGCGGGGCAGCTGGCGCACGCTCACCGGGACCATCTCGTGACGGCGCCCGAGGAGGCGCTGCAGCGGGCGCGGGAGGAGCTGGCGAGGATGCGGGCGACCGGTGCCTATGGCGAGGAGGTGGTGCTCCGGCCGCTGGAGGCGACCGGGGCGGTCACCACCGGCAAGCTGTGGCAGTGGGCGCTGATCGACCCCGACCTGCGCGACGTCCGCTCCACGCGGCGCGCGGGCGCGCCGATCACTGCGCTCAAGCGCGTGCTGCTGCGGGTGCTGGCCCAGTACCACGGTGCCCTGATCGCTGAGCAGACCCGCTTCAACGTCAACGCGGTGGCGGCGGTCGCCCAGCTGGAGGATCGGATCGTCGAGCTGGAGCGAAAGCTCGAGGATCCGGCAGGGGAGCGATGAACGTCCACCGGCGCCAGCCATGAACGTCCACCAGCTGCTTTCGGGGGCCGGGCCGTTCGACGCGATCACCACCGAGACGCTCGTGTTCCGCTCCCACTTCCGCCGGTGGGGGTGGGGCGGGAGCGACTTCGCAGCGCGTATCGCTCCCGGCCTGGGCGCGCGGATCACGCCGCTGCACGAGCTCACCCCCGACCCACAGGACGTACTGCTGCTGCACCACTCGGCCGGGGCGCCGCGGCTGGCCGAGCTGCTAGCGCTGCCCAACCCCAAGCTGCTGCTCTACCACAACATCACCCCCGCCTCGTGGCTTTGGGATCATGCACCGCTGGTGGCGGTGCACTGCGCGATCGGGCGCGAGCAGCTGCCCGAGCTGGTTGACGCCGTTGACGTGGCCGCCGCCGACTCCGAGTTCAATGCGGCCGAGCTGCGCGCGCTGGGAGCCGAGCGGACGGAGGTGATCCCACTGCTGCTCGACCGGGAGCGCCTGGCCGCGCCGCCGGATGGAGCGCAGCGGCGCGACGGTCCCGCCACGCTGCTGTTCGTTGGCCGGCTCTCACCGCACAAGCGCCAGGACGAGCTGATCCGGGCGTTCTCGCTGTACCGCCGCCACCGCGACCCCTGCGCCCGGCTGAGGCTGGTGGGTGACCCGATCACCCCCGGCTACGCCGAGCTGCTGCGCCGGCTGGCTGACACGCTCGCACCCGGAGCGGTGAGCATCGAGAGCTCGCTGCCCGCGGCTGCTTTGGCGCAGCGTTACCTCGAGGCGGACGTGTTCCTGTGCCTGTCCGAGCACGAGGGCTTCTGCATCCCGGTGCTGGAGGCGTTCCAGTTCGGCGTGCCGGTGGTGGCGCGGCCCGTTGGTGGCATCCCCGAGGTCGCCGGCGACGCCGCGCTGCTGGTGGCAGACTCAGACCTGGCGGTGGTCTCCGAGCTGGTGCACCTCGCGGTGACCGACCAACCGCTGCGGGAGGAGCTTCGCCGGCGCGCGCAGGGTCCTCTGGCGGAGTTCTCCCCCGAGCGGGTGGCGGCCCAGCTGCGGGCGGCGGTGGAGGCGACCGCGGCGGCGCGGAGCGCGTGATGGCCCGCTTGCGAACCGTGCTCCGGCGGGCGCTCGGCTGGCCCGCTCGACGGGTGCTCGACCGCCGGGTGCAGTGGATCCTCGCCGCGCTGGACGAGCGGATCGGCCCGTCGCCGCCGCGCCCCGGCCTGCACCATCGGCTGGACCTGCTTCAGAGCGAGCTGGAGCACGTCGATGCGGCGCTGGGTGAGTCGCTGCTGGGGCGGCGGCTGGCCACCCTCTCTACGGCACAGGAAGTGGTTCTTCCTGGCGACACGGCGCGGTTTCTGAACTGGGCGGAGGGGGGTGGGGGTCCGGCGGCGCGCTCGAACCTGTGGTTCAACCCGCCGGTGCCGGTTCGCTACGACGAGGGCGGCGCGGAGGTGCTGCTGGTCAACGAGCGGATCGTCGAGCAGCCCTACGTGTTCGCTGCGCTGTCTGTCCTGTCGCGCGGCTCCCGCGTGCTCGATGTCGGCGGCGCCGAGAGCACCGTCGCGCTGTCGCTGGCCTCGCTGGGACACGAGGTCCACGTCGTCGACCCGCGCGGCTATCCCCTGCGCCATGCCCAGCTGCACTCGCACGCCCTGCGGTTGGACGAGCTGGCCTCGGGGCACCGCTTCGATGCCGCCGTCGCGCTGTCCTGCATCGAGCACTTCGGCCTCGGTGCCTACGGCTCCCCTGGCGGGGCCTCCGGCGCGACTCGTCTCGACCGCCAAGCGCTCGCCGACATCCACGAGCGCCTGGATCCCGGCGGGCTGCTGGTGCTGACCGTGCCCTGCGGTGCGGACAGCACCGAGGACGAGTTCCAGCGCCGCTACTCGCTGGCGGAGCTGCGGGAGATGCTCGCCGGCTGGGAGCTGGTCGACCTGTCTGTGGTGTGGCGGCGCGCTCATCGCTCCTGGGTGCGCGCCGATCCTGGCGATCCGCCGGGGGAGGTCGGCGTGGCGCTGGTGAGCGCCCGCCGTCCAGCTAGCGGCTAGCCCCCGATCGACACGGCGGAGATCTCCTCGAGCAGCCGTCGCGAGGAGGTGTCCAGCCCGGGCGCGGCCGGGTTCATGCGCCACAGGGTGAACTGGGCGTTGTGAAACAGCGGCGGGCCGAGTGTGTGCGCCGGCTGGGGGAGGTCGAACTCGGCGATCACGTAGTCGGCCTTGCCGCCGCTCACTGGCGGGTAGGGGAAGAAGTTGGTCAGCGGGTGGAACGCCGATAGCCGATGGTCCTTGAACGTGTAGGTCACCCACAGCTGGTAGCCGGATGGGGGGACGTCGATCAGTACGCTGCTGCCGCGCGGGAGCGCTCGGTTCCAGGCGCGCAGCCCCAGGATCGACAGGTTGCCCTGCTCGAAGGTGGTGTTGATCTCATGGGCGGCGCTCACCGGGACCAGCACCAGCGCGGCGAGCAGGCCTCCCAGCCCAGCTAGGCGCCATCCCCGGGCGGGCCTCAGCGCCAGCGCGCCCAGTCCCAGCAGCCCCAGCAGCAGCACGTACGGGCCAAGGAACGCGAGATCCTTGAAGAAGAACAGCTGACCCCCCGGGCGCGCGCGGAAGTAGATCGCGATCAACCCGGTGAGGACGATCATCGCGCCCAACGCCCAGCGCGCCGGCCCGGAAGCTTGCCGCCGGCCGCGCCAGGCCAGCAGGAACAGCGCCCCTACCAGGATCCAGCCCCACGCCGCCTCGGGCATCCCGAAGAACCGCGGCCCCGGGAGGAAGGGGAGGTTGCTGCCCTGCCAGCCACTGAGGTCGGTGCCCGGCGCCAGTACCGCTGCGGCCTCGCTGATCTTCTCCAGGAAGCCCCGGCCGAGGACCACCACCACCGGCACGGCCACCGCCACCGCCGGCGCCCACATCCACACCCGGCGACTGATCCTCGGCAGCCCCAGCGCGGAGATCCAGCCTGGCGGCCGTTTCTGCCTGCGCCGGTGGCGATAGGTCGCCCACGCCAGCGCGATCAAGAACGCCGCCGGGAACGGCACCATCAGCGGATACGCCAGCAGCCCCAAGACCAGGAACAGCGCCAGCAGCCCCGCCGCCGAGCGGCTCGGAGCGGTTACGTAGCGCCACCCCGCCAGCAGCATGAACGGCAGCGCGAACTGTCCCCACAGCTCGTTGTAGTAGGGGTGGATCGCCACGTACACGACGATCCGGTCCAGCGGGACCAGGAACAGCGCCAGCAGTGCCAGCCAGGGGGGAGCGCGTAGCACGTAGCGCGCGAACAGGAAGAAGCCAAGTGCGGTCAGCGCCAGGACCAGCGCGGAGACCGCCGCGAACGCCTGAATTGGGTCCTGGCCCGCGAGCTCGGAGATGCCGGCCAGGGCGAAGTAGATCGGGTACTTCGAGCGCCACTGCAGCGGGATGTGGTTGATCGGCTGATCCAGCCGCGTCGCCGTGGGGGGCGCGTGCTCCAGCAGGGTGGCGCTCCCGACGACGAGGATCGCGTCGCCGTTCTGCCCCGGTACGGTCTCGTAGCCCGCCCGGAAGATCGGGATCAGCGAGATAAGCCCCACCATCCCCGCCAGCAGCAGCGGTAGCCACACCCGGATCAGGGGGGAGCGTTCGTGCGGGTGGACGCAGGAGTCGGCGTCGCCAGCGTCGCTCGGCGTCAGTCGGCCACGGCGCGCGACCATCCATCCGTCGGCGATGACCGCGAGCGCCACGACCGCCACCAGCGAGACGTGGAGCGGCACGTGGATCAGGCCCAGAAAGGCCAGCAACAACGACGACATCACGCCCCCGATCGGCAGCACCAGCAGCGGGCGGTGGGGGATCAGCACGCCGCGCACCAGCAGATGCGCGGGGGCGTACCCGCAAATGCCGAACAGCGCCGAACCGGCCGCCGCGGTGCGCAGCACGCCTGGCACGGCACGGATCCCGATCACCCCCGCCCACAGCGACAGCATCAGGCCGATGGCGCACGCCAGCAGCAGTGCCCCCAAAGCCAGCAGTCGGGGATCCCGCCAGCGCGGCGAGGGCCGCTGCGGGGGACCCTCCGGTACGACGATGGGACGTGGCTCGCTGAGCGCCGAGCTCACGAGCGCTCTGTCGGCGGCGGCGTCCGGGGCGAGTCCTCGTGCTCCCGCCGCGCCTCGCTGACCACACGGGAAAGAAAGATCGGGTTGCCGATCAGGTAGCGCCGCCACATCCGCGTCGGCTCGATCGCGAGTCGGAAGATCCATTCAAGTCCATTGTCGGCCAGCCACCGCGGGGCCCTGGGGATGTGGCCCGAGACGTAGTCGAACAGCGCGCCGACGGTCCACACCACCGCGCCGTTCAGCTGGTCGGCGTAGCGATCGACCCACAGCTCCTGCTTGGGGGTTCCCATCCCCACCAGCACGATGCTGGGGGCGTGGGAGGTGATGTGCTCTATCACCCGCTCGTTCTGGGGCGAGTCCAGACCGAAGAAGCCGTGGTGGGTGCCGACCACCTCCAGTTTCGGATAGGAGGCGCGCAGCCTCGCGGCGGCCTCCTGGGCGATCGGCGGCTCGGAGCCCAGGAGGTACACCGGCTGGTGGGAGAGCTCGCACAGCGCCGCCAGGCCCCAGATCCAGTCGGCCCCGGTCATCCGGTGGGGAACCGGGAGGCCCAGCGCGCGGGCGGCGAGTCGCACGCCGTAGCCGTCGCAGTAGACCAGGTCGGCGTGCCGCAGGGCCTGCGTCAGCCCGGGGGCGGTGCGCGACTGGTTGACGACGTGGGCGTTGACGTACATGACGCGCCGCGTCCGGCGCTGGGAGGCCCAGCCGGAGATCGTCCGCAGCAGCTCCGCTGGCTGGGCGAGATCGATCGGGATCTCGAATATCGAGGAGGAGGGCCGGGGGGCTGGAACCGGCGAGGGCTGCTCGTCACCGGCTGCCTGGCGAAGGGCATGCGCGCTCACGTCGAGGTGATGGTACGCGCTCGGCCGCGGGGCTACGCTGCTGCCCGATCGCGAGAATGGGTCGTGCTGATGGCCGCCCTGGTAACGATCGACGCACGGGATGCCGCCGTGACGCAGCTGCGCGGCTGGGGGCGCTACGCCGCCTGCCTGATCGAGGCGCTGCGAGCGCTGAACCCCGACGGGCTGCAGCTCGACCTCCTCACGCACGCGCCCCGCGGTCCGGAGGTGGTCTTCGAGCAGGTGCTGCTGCCGCTGCACCTGCGTCGGCGGCGCTCGGCCCTGGTGCACGCTACCAACTGCTTCCTGCCACTGGCGCGCTCCTGCCCCGGGGTGGTCACGATCCACGATCTGGCCTTTGAGGCCTGGCCGGAGGACTTTCGGCCCCGGACGCGGGCGAAGTACCGCGCCCTGACCCGCCTGGCGGCGCGCTCGGCACAGCGGATCATCGTTCCCTCGGACTTCACCGCGGAGGATCTGGACCGGCGCTACGGGGTCGATCCCGGCAAGCTGCGCGTGATCCCCGAGGCTCCGGCGCTGCCGCTGGGTGGGCTGTCGGCGCCGCCGGGCCCGTACGTGCTGGCCGTCGGGGACCTGCGCCGTAAGAAGAACCTGGACACACTCGTGCGCGCCTTCGCCCGCCTGCACCGGCGCCAGCGATCCGGGCACCGGCTGGTGCTGGCGGGGGTCGACACCGGCCAGGGGGCCACCCTGCGGGATCTCGCCGGCGACGCCCCGCTGGAGCTCACGGGGTACGTCAGCGACGCCCGTCTGGACGCGCTGATCCGCGGTGCCGAGGTCGTGGTGCATCCGAGCCGCTACGAGGGGTTTGGCCTGGTGGTGCTGGAGGCGATGGCCCGAGGTACGCCGGTGATCGCCGCCGCCGGGACGGCGCTGGCGCAGACGGCGGGCGACGCGGGCGTCCTGTTCGATGCCGAGGCCCACGATGCGCAGGCGCAGCTGGAGGCGCTCCTTGACCACGTCCTAGCCGACGACTCCGCCCGGGCCGAGCTCTCTCGGCGGGGCCTGGAGCATGCCCGCGGCTTCAGCTGGAAGCGGGCGGCGATGGCCACGAGCGAGACGTATGTGGAGCTTCTGTGACAGCCAGGTCCGTCTCGATCCTGCTGCTGAGCGTCGACGAGGCGCCGATGCTGGCCCACTCCCTGCCGGCGGCGCTGGCGCAGGAGCCGGCGGCGGAAGTCGTGGTGGTCGACAACGCCTGCCGCGACCAGACCGCCGAGCTCGCCGCCCGCCACGGCGCCGTCCACTTGCGGCTGCCGCGCCGCGTCAACTACGCCGCCGCGGTCAACCAGGCGGTCGCGGCCACCGGCGGCGATGCCGTGCTGCTGCTGAACGCCGACTGCTTCCTGGAGCCGGGGTGCCTGGCCGCGATGCTGCCCCCCCTGGCCGAGCCGGGCGTCGGCTCGGTGGCCCCCAAGCTGCTGCGGGCGGAGGCTCCTGGCGGCCGCGAGCGGGCCGGCCCGCCGGGGTCAGCGGGGTTCCCTGCCGGCCAGATCGATGCGGCGGGCATGTTCCTGGACCGGCGTCGCAAGAACGGACTCGTCGGCCACGGCCGGCCGGCCAGCGCGTTCTCCGTGGCCGCCGAGGCCTTCGGCGCCGACGGCGCTGCCGCTCTGTACCGGCGTGAGACGCTGGAGGACTGCGCGCTGGGAGGCTACGAGCTGCTCGACGAGGACATGGAGCTGTGGGCCTCCGACGCCGACCTCGCGTGGCGGGCCCGGTTGCTCGGCTGGCGCTGCCTCTACGAGCCGGCCGCGCTCGCCCGCCACGTGCGCACCTACAGCCCCTCCACGCGAGCCCGGATGAGCGAGTCGGCGCGGCGGCTGCAGTTCCGCAACCGCCTCCTGATGATGGCCAAGAACGAGACCCGGGCCGGGCTGGCGCGCGACGCACCGGCGATCGTCGCCTACGAGGTGCTGGCGCTGGGGCACGCGCTGTTGCGCGAGCCTCACCTGCTGGGCGGCTACGCCGAGGCGTGGCGGCTGCTGCCCGGGGCCCGGCGCCGTCGAGCGCTGATCCAAAGGCGCCGGCGCACCGCCCGGCCGCCGTTCGGTCTCGTGCCTGGGGGGAGTGGCCGGTAATCTGTCTGCGTAGCACTCCATCTTCAAAGTAGAAACTGACGCGTTGTCGAAGCAGACGGCCGCTCGGCCAACACTTACCTCAGTCGCTCACCTAACGGAGCGAGCCCTGTCGAGCCTGCACCATGCTGATCGACGCGTCGTAATCGGCATCGCGGGGCCACCGGGAGCCGGGAAGTCACTGCTATCCCAAGCTCTAGCTGCGTCGACGAGTCGACGCCTGAAAGAGAGGGCGATGGCGCTTCCCATGGATGGTTTTCACATGACAAATCAACGGCTGTCGGGACTTGGCCTCGCGGACCGTAAAGGTGCACCAGAGACGTTTGAGGCTCAGCGCTTCGTGCATAAGCTCGAAGAGCTGGCCGCGGCGCGCGGGCCCGTTTCATGGCCGGACTTCAATCGAGTCATGGATGATCCTGTCGAGGATGCGATTGTCGTGAGCTCAGACGTAAAGCTGGTGTTTCTTGAAGGCAACTACCTGGTACTCGATTGGTCACCGTGGAATCAAGTGCCACGGTGCCTTGCGCAACTCTGGTATATGGGCGCTGATCTCGGACAGCTTCGGGCCCGTCTCGTGCGGCGTCAGATCCTGGGCGGGAGGCTTCGAAGGGACGCGGAGGGTCACGTCAACCGGGTAGACATGATCAATGCACAAACGATCGAGCGATGCCGGCGCCGAGCTGGCTATGTCTTTGAGCTCCTGCCGAACGATCCGCTTTTGCATAACGTCCCCGATCCCGCCACAGGAGAGATTTTCTCTCTCGACGATGCTGGTGACGGCGGCTGGTAACCCGAGCCGACCCCAGCGCTCCCCCCTAGCCGGCTTGACTCTCCGGCGTGCGCCGCCCGCCCCGCCAGCGCGTAGGAGCTCGCAGCGCGTCCTCGTACACCTCCCAGGTGGCGCTGGCGGCATCGCTCCAGCTCCAGTCCGGGGGGGAGGGCGCCGGACGGACGCTCGCCTCGGCGGCGTGGACCAGGCCCGGTAGGTCGTTGATCGGGCTGAGCGCGGCGATGCCTCCCATCACCTCTCGCACGGCCGGCACGTCGCAGGCCGCGACCGGGGTCCCGCAGGCCAGCGCCTCCACCAGCGGCAACCCGAAGCCCTCGTCGTCGCTGGGAAACACGAGCGCGTGAGCACCGGTGTAGATGGCGGCCAGCTCGTCGTCGTCGACCTCGCCGGTCAGGGTCACGTCGGGCAGCTCCCGGGCCCAGGGCCCGGGGTCGCCCACCAGCACCAGCGGCAGCGTCCGGCGGACGCGCGCCAGCGCCGCCACCCGCTTGCGGGGATCGGGCGTACGCAGCCCGCCCACCCACAGCAGGTAGCGCTCGGGCAGCGCAAAGCGCTTCCTGACCGCCTGCACCTCGTCGCAGGAGCGCGGGTGAAGCGCGGCGGCGGCGGCCTCGGCGATCACGGCGATGCGCTGTGAGGGGATGTGCAGCATCCGCATCGCGTCGTCGGCGACGGCGGTGGTGGGCACGATCACGCGCACTGCGCGCTGCACCGCTAGGTAGCGGAGCTTGAAGCGCACGCCGGAGCGCAGGTACTCCCCGGGCCGCTTGAGCGGGATCAGGTCGTGGAGGGTCACCACCATCGGGACCGGGGAGCGCAGCTGCGCTCCGTCGATCCACGGCGAGTGGAAGACGTCGAAGCCACGGGGGTGGGAGGTCTCGACGATCTCGCCGTACCCTGCCTCGCGCATCCCCGCGAGCAGGCAGCGGGCGTAGCGACCGATCCCGCGCGAGTCCTTGGCCGGGCGGCTGTCGTAGGCCACCCTCATGGAGCGATCAGCGCCTGCACCCGATCGACGTAGGCGGGGGTGGCAAAGCGCCGGGCACCCGCCGCGGCCGCGGCGGACATCCGCTCCCGATCAGCCAGCACCTCCAGGATCGCCGCCGCCAACGCGGGCGGGTCGCCGGGGGCGACCAGCCGCCCGGTATGCCCGTCCTGCACCACCTCAGGCAGGCCGTCGACATGGGTGGCCACCACCGGGGTGCCGACGATCATCGCCTCGGCCAGGACGGTGCCAAAGGGCTCCTCGTAGGAGGGCAGCACCAGCACGTCGAGATGACGCATCAACCCCGGAGCGCCGGCGCTCCATGGGTAGTGCTCGATCTGAGGGGCGCGGATCACCTGATCGGTGTAGCCGGGATCTGCTCCGAAGGGATCATCTCCCACTATGACCACCCGCGCCCTGGGAAGCTCTCGCCGGAGGGCAGGAAGGGCGCGGACGAGATCAAGCGGTCCCTTGCGCGGCTCGATCCGGCCCACGAAGCCGATCACCGGCCCGCTGCCGACGGGCCACGGGGCTTCGACGACGGGCGGATCCGGGTCGACCGGCCCGTAGACGACCTGGGCCCGGAGGCCCTTCAGCCGCCGGGCGACTGCCTGCGAGTCCGCCAGCACGACCTCAGCCTGACGCCAGAAGCGGGGGACCCGCGTGACCATGTCGTGAACGTGCAGCACGCGCCGCGCTCGGCCGGCAGGCAGCGCCGGGAGCAGCCGGCCGCACACCCCACCGTTGAGGTAGACGACGTCGACCGCCCCGGCCAGCCGCCGCGCCCGGGGCCAGACGCGCAGCGCCCTCGCCCCCGCCCCTCGCCGCAGGCCGCCGAGGGGCAGCGCCAGCCACCGGTGCCCGGCGGTCCGGGCCAGCTCGCGCAGCGGTCCCGGCCCCGGCGTGGAGAGCGTGATCTGCCAACCGCGGCGGGCCAGGCCCTCCAGCAGCCGCAGCAGGTGAAGCTCGGCGCCACCGGGGTGGTCGGTGGCGCAAACGGCGAGCAGGCGCCGTCCGAGTCCCGGCGCGGGGATGCGCGCCGGGACCCGCAGGGAGTTCTGCATCACCGCTTCCTCCATCGCCCTTGAGCCTAGTGCACCACTGGTGAGCTTCGCCGGGGGTGCGGTGCTCGGTGCTCTGCTCGCTACCGTCGGCGCGTGCAGCAGTACCTGGAGGATCTCTGGCAGCGGCTGCCCGAGGACGTTCCCGGCCCGGAGCTGAAAGCCCGCCTGTCGTTTCTGCGCGCGGAGCTGCAGGCGGGGGACTGCGCGCTCGACCTCGGCTGCGGCGACGGTCGCTTCACGCCGGAGCTCGCCGGGGCGGGTGTCGAGGCGGTGGGGGCCGAGGTGGCGCAGGCGGCGCTGCGCCGGGCCCGGGAGCGCCATCCCCGGCTGCGCTTCGTGAGCGTGCCGATAGACGGGCCGCTGCCCTTCAGGGACAATCGCTTCACGGTAGTTTGGGCCAGTGAGGTGATCGAGCACGTTGCCGATACCGGCGCATGGCTCTCGGAGGTCAGGAGGGTGCTGGCGCCGCGCGGGCGGCTGCTGGTGACGACGCCCTCCCACGGTCGGCTACGGCTGGCCCTCGGGGGAATCGAGCGGTTCTCGCCGCCCCTCGGCGATCACCTGCACCTCTACAGCCGCCGCTCGCTGGCGCAGCTGCTGCACGAGTTCGGCTTCGGCGAGATCACGATCGGGACCGTGGGCGGTCCCGCACCGGTGGCGCGGATGCTGCTGGCCCGCGCGGTGCGCTGAGGGCGGGGGCGGATCCCGCGTGCGGGTGCTGATCGACGTAACCTACGAGCGCCGCGCGCCGCTCTCGGGTACCGGCGTCTACCTGCGGCGGCTGTGCCAGGAGCTGAGAGCGCTGGGGGACGTGGAGGTCGTGGCGGTGGCCAATCCTCGCCGCCCTCCCCCGGCGGGCGGCGGCTTGGGCAGTCTGCGCAATCTGTCTTCGGACCTGGGCTGGACGGCGATCGTGCTGCCGCGGCTGGCCCGGCGTCTGGGCGCCGAGGTGATCCATCACCCGTTGCCGGCGCTGGCTCCGGTGGCGAGCGTGCCGCAGGTGGTGACCGTCCTGGACCTGGCCTTCGAGCGGCTGCCGGAGTGCTTCGATCCCCGCTTTCGCCGCTGGGCGCAGCTGACCCACCGCGCCGCCGCCCGGTCGGCGGATGCTGTGATCTGCATCAGCGCCACCACCGCCGCCGATGCCCGGGAGCTGTGGGGGCTGGCCCCGGAGCGGATCGTGGTGGCGCCGCTCGGCCCCGGCCAGGTGCAGGACGGTGAGCGGACCCCGTTGACGGGCGAGCGCCCCCGGCCGGCGCCGCCTGGGTACTTCCTGTACGTCGGCGACGCGGAGCCACGCAAGAACCTGGACGTGCTGCTGCAGGCCTACTCGCTCTACCGCAGCGCCACTCTCGCGCCGCTGGACCTCATGCTGGCGGGCTCGGCGACTGCCCGGGACCCGGGTGTTCGCGTCCAGAGCTCGCCCTCCGAGGCACAGTTGCGCCGCCTGCTGGCGGGCGCCGTGGCGCTCGTGCACCCCTCCCTCTACGAGGGCTTCGGCCTTACGCTCCTGGAGGCAATGGCGCTGGGAGCGCCGGTGCTGGCCGCGGCGGTCCCGGGGGTCGCGGAGCTCTGCGCCGACGCGGCGCGCTATGCCGACCCCCACGATCCCGCCTCCTTTGCCAGGGCGATGTCCGAGATATCGGATGACCCGGCGCTGGCGCAGGAGCTCTCCACCCGTGGGCGGCGCCGCGCGCGGGACTTCTCATGGGCCAGCTGTGCACGCGCTCACGTCGAGGCCTACTCTCTAGCTCTCAGGGCTTCACCTCGATGAGCCGGCTCACCAGGCGCAAACCGATCACCCTCGCCATGCCCGCATGAAGATCGCGATCCTCGGCACCCGCGGGATTCCCGCCTCCTACAGCGGATTCGAGACCGCCGTCGAGCAGCTCACCGCGCGCCTGACCGAGCGCGGTCACGAGGTGGTGGTTTACTGCCGCCCCCACGTCGTCGATCCATCCCTGCGGCGCTACAAGGGAGCGGAGCTCGTGCACCTGCGCACGGTGCAGAACAAGTACCTGGACACGTTCGTGCACACCGCCGTCTCGGCGGTGCACGTGGCCCGCGTGACCAGGCCGGACGTGGCGCTCTTCTTCATCGCCGGTAACTCGCCCCTGTGCATGATCGCGCGTTGGGCCGGCATCCCGACGGTGATCAACATCGACGGTCTCGACTCCGATCGCCGCAAATGGCCGGCGCTGGCCAAGGCCTACCTGCGCTTTGCCGAGAGCACCGCGCCGCGCTTCGCCGACCAGGCGATCACCGACAGCGACGCCGTCGCCGACATCTTCCAGCGCCGCTACGGCCAGCTGATCGACGTTGTGCCCTACGGCGTCCAGGATCCCGGCTACGACGGGACGGAGACGCTGCAGCGGTTGGGCCTCAAGCCGCGCAAGTACATCCTCTTCGTCGGCCGGCTGGAGCCGGAGAACAACCCGCACCTGCTGGTGGAGGCCTTCAGCCGGATCTCGGCGAGCCGCGCGCGGGACATGAAGCTGGCGATCGTCGGCGGCGCCCCCTATGCCGACGAGTACATCCGTCACGTGTGGCGCTCCGCCGACCCGCGCGTGGTCTTCCCCGGCTACGTGTTCGGGCGGGGCTACTGGGAGCTGCAGCGCCACGCCTACCTGTTCTGCGCCCCCACCGAGGTCGGGGGCACCCATCCGGTGATCCTGGAGGCGATGGCGGCCGGGAACTGCGTGCTGGTCAACGACCACCGCCCCAACGTGGAGACCGTCGGCGACGCCGGGGTGCTCTTCTCCGGTCGCGCCGGGGTGGAGGATCTAGCCGCTCAGCTGAGGCGTCTGCTCGATCACCCCGAGGAGGTCCTCGACTACCGCCAGCGCGCCCTCGCCCGGGCCCGGCAGTACTCGTGGGACGCGGTCACCGATCGCTACGAGGAGCTGATGGAGGCCGTCTGCGCGGCGCGGGGTCCGGGGCCACTACCCGCCGCCCTGCTTGACCGCGAGCCCGCGGCCGCGGCCTAGGTTTGATCCGGGAGGAGTAGCTTGACGGTTCGCCACCATGGTCGCTCTGCGATCTTCGTCGCCTGCCTCGCATCCGTCGGGCTGCTCCTGTTCGGTAGTGGGTCAGTTTGATTCGAGCAGCGCGGCGATCTCACGGAGCGTCCAGATGTGATCGGCGACGCCTGCGGCCATCGCGGGCGTGCGCTTTGTGCGGGGGCCGGTCGCGGTGCGGGGGCCGGTCGCGTTGTCGATCGCAAGCGACTGGTGAGGCCGCGCGAAGTTGTAGTGCATGTAGTGGAGGCTGACGGCGTGCGCGAGGTTCTCGACCTTCTTCGAGAACGCGTTGGTCAGGCGGGTGAAGCGCCGCATGCCCATCCGCATCGTGAGGTTCTGCCGCTCGACGTAGCTGGTGGAGATCTCGGACGGGTCGGGGTCGCCTTGGATGACCTTCACGTCGATCCCGTTGCACACGGCCGGGCTGTAGCGCCGTTTGTTCGCCTTACCCGCTGCTACGTCAGCTCGGCCACGCGATAACGACCGCGCGGTCACGATCTCGGTACGAATCGTGGCTCCCGTGCCGCGGGGGCGGAAACCACAGCCGCGAGAATCCGGCCACCTGGACGGACTGCTGTAGAGCGACCCGGTTGGGGATCAGGCTCATCACGTCGCCCTGCGATGCCAGCGGATTTGTGCCGCGGTCCTGTTCGATTCGGGTCGGGTATGGATGCCCACTTGTTGGAGGATCGCGTGTGCGTGGTAACTGGCGTGAGTCGCCGGGCGGGGATCGGCTTTGCGGGTGAGCGTCTGCTGGCTGACGGCGCGCGCGTGCTCGCCCACGCCTGGGTCCCGCATGACGCCGAGCAGCCTTGGGGTGCGGATGCCGGCGCGCCGGGGTCGGTGACCGAGGCGCTCGACGCAGGCGAGGGGCGCCTCGAGCACTTCGCGGCCGACCTTGCTGACCCGTCCGCCGTCGGGCAGGTGATCGATCGGGCGCTGGAGGCGTTCGGTGGGCTGGATGTCCTGGGAGGAGAGCAGCGAAGCGATGTGCGCGCAAGTCTTCATCGCCTCTATGAAGCCGATTTTCAGCTCGAGGGGTATCGCGCCTCAGCTGCCATGACAGGACGTCTCGAGCACCCTGCAGAACGTGGGCGAGTAAGGCTCCTAAGCGGTCTGCATTGGTCAGAAGAAGCTCCGAGTGAACAGCACCGCGCTTATATCGGCCCGTTCATTGTCGAGCAGCTCGAGGCCGGCTATCTGACTTACCTCGACTGGAGGATCCTGCGAGCCCTTGAGGGGCTCGCAAAGCGACTATGGGTCTATCTGGAATCCCAGACCTTCAAGCGCTCAGCCATAGGCGAGGGTGCGGCCGCACTGCAGCTCGCCCCGCCGATGCTCCAGGCCCTCGGCGTCACCACCAAGCACGCGCCGCATGCCCGCCGACTGCTCGCCCGTGCGGGTGAGCGGATCGCCGCGGCCGACAAGTCGTTCGTCGGTTTTGAGCTTCGTCGCCCAAATCGCCGCGGCGGAACGTGGACGCTAGTGGCGCGTCGACGGCTGACCCACGGAGGCCCTTCGGCGCCGCAGTAGGACGCAGATGCGTCGCCTGACGCAACCTGGGAGCTGCAGCGTGCCGCAGATGCGTCGCCTGACGCAGATCACTCCTGCGGCACGTGACGCATCTGCGTCTTACTGCAGCAGGCCGAGCAGGAGCGTCCGGGCCAGCAGCGAATCCTTCGCCATGCAGAGCTACACCGTGCGTGAAGCTGCGGAGATCTGTGGGATCTCCTACCAGGCCATGAGGACTCGCGTCGACCGCGGCCAGCTTCAAGTCATCAAGCGCGACGGGACGCGCCGCATCACGGAAGGCGAGCTCGAAACGGCCGGCCTGCTCGGCGGCTCCTCGGATCCCGAGATAGTCCGGTTGCGCTCGGAGAACGCCGAGCTGCGTCAGAAACTGCGGGCAAAATGCGAGCCTTGCCCGCTCGCATCGAGGCGGAGCGGGAGGTGCGCGATCGGATGGAGCAGGCGTTTCACCAGGCGCGCGCCGAGAGGCAAGCAGCAGCTCAAGGGGCCCAGGCGATACAAACCCAGCTGGAGGAGATAGCTGAACCGTCCTGGGGTTGTTGGAGACTTCTGGCCTTGGAAATAAGGAGGAAGTTATGCCAACGGATCATGGAGCTGGAAGGTCGACGAGCAGGCGCTATTCGGGTGAAGAGAAGGCCGCGG
>JAABUY010000863.1_pt1 | contig 46500 bp, 38 predicted proteins | sample 5560271 | NCBI WGS metagenome assembly JAABUY01 (sample SAMN10711886, study PRJNA513374) | rock metagenome | isolation source: Antarctica rocks | place: Antarctica: Victoria Land, University Valley
CGCCACCCGGGACTCGTGGCCGGCCGCCCACCCTCGAGCGGCGCCGGGCACGGCGGCCATGGCGGCGCGCTACGTCGCTCCACTCCGGTTAAATGGAAACCCCATTGACTTGTTCCCAGGGGATGTTGGGTCCTTCCTCGTTCCTCGCCGCGTCAAAGGCCGCGGCGTCCTCGACGTCCTCCAGTGCCGCCATCAGTCTCTCGTAGCGCTCCGGACTGATCAGCACAGCCGCCGGATGTCCATAGCGCTCCAGAAAGACTGCTTCGGTACGTGCCATCTCCACCGCGGCGGGCAAGGTGTCCCGTGCCGCGCTGATGTTCATCGTCGCCATGCCGGAAGCGTACAATTTTCTCTGGATCTCGTACAACACGCCTTCGGTGGGATCTCCTCGACATAGCCGCCTGCGCGCCCACGCCGCGCCCCCGAGGCCCCTCGCGCGCCGGCACATCCGCCGACCGCGCCACGATGGCCCCGGTGTCCCTCACCCTGGTCACCGGCCCGGCTAACGCCGCCAAGGCCCGGCTCCTTCTCGACGCCCACCAGGCGGCCGCCGACCGCGACGGGCTGCTGGTGGTCCCCAACCGCGACGATGCCGCCCGCTTCGGACGCGAGCTCGCCGCCCGGGGCCTGGTCTTCGGCGCTGCTGTCCTGCCGGTCAGCGCGCTGGCCGGGGCCATCGCCCAGGCCTGCGGGCTGCACCGCCGGCGCGTGGGGCCGCTGACCCGCGAGCGGCTGCTGGCCGCCATCTCGGCCGAGCACGCGGACGGGCCGTTGGCCGCCTCGATCCTCACGCCGGGGTTCCCGGCCGCGCTGGCCCGGCTGGTGGCCGAGCTTCAGACCGAGATGGTCTCGCCCGAGCGATTGGCGCGGGCCGCGCCCGACGCGGTGGTGTCCGAGCTGGCCGGCCTCTACCGGGCCTATCGCCGGCGGCTGGAGCGTCTGGGCGCCGATGATCGGGAGGGTTATCTGTGGCGGGCGCTGGACGCCCTGAGAGCAGCGCCGTCGCGCTGGGGGCAGCGCCCCGTGTTCCTGTACGGCTTCGACGATCTCACGCGGTCCGAGCGCGACGCGGTCGAGACCCTGGCCGGTCCGGCGGCCGCGGAGGTGTGGGTCTCGCTCTCCTTCGCGGCCGATCACCGCGCCCTGGAGGGCAGGGCCCGCACCTACCAAGAGCTTGCCGCCCTGGCCACGCGGGAGCGGCGCCTTCCGGCGCTGGCCGACCACTACGAGCCCGACGCCCGCACCACGCTCCACGGTCTCGAGCGCGCGCTCTTCCAGCCCGAGGGAGCCAAGCTGGCCCCGACGCCGGCCGTGGCTCTCCTGGAGGCGGGCGGTGAGCGCGCCGAAGCCGAGCTCGTCGGCGCCTGGCTGCTCGAGCGCCTCGGCGAGGGCTTCGCCCCCGAGGAGCTTGCCGTGGTGGTCCGGGCTCCCGAACGCCATGCCTCCCTGCTCTCAGGCGTGCTCGACGCCTATCGCGTCCCCTACGCGCTTGACGCCGAGACGCCGCTGGGCCACCTCCCACTCGGCCGCGCGCTCGTCGCGCTGCTGCGCTGCGCCCTGCGCGACGACGCCGAGGCGGGCGAGCTCGTGGTGTGGCTGCGCTGGGTCCGCGGCCCCGGCGGCGCGGCGCTGGCCGACCGGCTGGAGGCGGTCCTGCGCCGTCGTGGCGAGCGCACGATGACCGGCGCGCGCCGAGAGCTGACCCGTCTGGCGCCGGGATTCCCGCTGGCCGATATCGAGCGCCTCCAGGCCGCCGCCGCCCGCGGCCCTCGAGCGCTGCTGGAGGCTGTCGGTCGGTCACTCGACCGCCTGCTGGCCGCGCCGCGGCACCGACAGGCCGCGCTGCTGCCCCGCGCCCAGCGCCCTGACGCCCGCGTCCACGCCGCTGCGCGGGTTGCCCTGGAGGAGCTCCGGGGGCTGTCGGGCCCCCGCGGAGCGGCCCCTTCGCCCCGCGAGCTGATCGACGTCCTCGCCGCCCTTGCAGTCCGGCCCGGCGATCCTCCCGGCCCGGGCCGCGTGACCGTGTGCGACCCGCTGCGGATCCGGGCCCAGCGGTATCGCGGACTGGTCATCGCCGGGCTGTTGGAGGGCGAGCTCCCCCGCCACCCGGTCGCCGACGGGTTGCTGGACGATGCGCGCCGCTGGGCGCTGGCCGCCGCGGGGGTGCCGCTGCGCCCGGCCGACGATCCGTTGGCCGCCGAGCGGGCGCTGTTCTACGCGCTGGTCTCGCGACCCACGGCCCGGCTGGCGTTGGCCTACCGGACCGGGGACGAGGAGGGCAACCCGGCCCAGCCCTCCTTCTTCGTCGATGAGGTTCGCCGCTGCTTCGCGCCGGCCCCGGAGCCCCGCCGTCGCCCCCTGGCCGACGTGGTCTGGTCCCTGGGGGCCGCACCCACACCGGCCGAGGGCCTTCGCGCCGCCGCCGCCCACGCGCCCCGGCGGCGGGCGGTCGCGCTCGGTCCGGCGACCTCGCCCGGCGCGCGGCGCGCGCTGGCTGGCATCGCCGCTGTATCACCCGGCAGCCTGGAGTGCCTGGCCGGCTGCGGTGTGCGCTGGCTCGTCGACCGCTGGCTGGAGCCCGAGGCCCTCGAGCCCGAGCCCGAGCCGCTGTTGCAGGGCCGCCTGGCCCATGCCGGTCTCGAGCAGGCCCTGCGCCAGCTTGCCGCCGAGGGGCGCGAGCTGGATCCAGACGCGCTGCCCGGCGCCCGCCACGCGCTCGCGGCCGGGCTCGAGCACGCGGCCGGCGAGGAAGGACTGGATTCGACCGAGCCGGCGGTGGCCGCTCTGCTGCGCCGCGCCCAGCGGCAGGGCGAGCGCCTGCTCGCCCATCAGGCGGCCCACGGCGGTGGCTTCACCCCGCATGAGCTGGAGTGGAGCTTCGGGTTGGGTCCCGACGACGCGGCGGCTCTCGAGCTCGCGCCGGGGCTGGCCATCCATGGCCGGGTCGACCGGATCGACGTCGGATCCGACGGCCGGCGAGCGGCAGTCGTGGACTACAAGGGGTCGGGTGGTCCCGCGCACGGTCGCTGGGCCGAGGACGGCCGGTTGCAGCCAGCGCTGTACATGCTCGCCGTCGGCGAGCGCCTGGGCCTGGATCCGGTGGCCGGTCTCTATCAGTCGCTTCGCGACGACCTTCGACCCCGCGGGGTCAGCGTCGATGGGGAGGGTCCGGCCGAGCCGCTGGGGAAGGGCACGACCACCGACCGCGCCGGTCTCGATGCCTGCCTCCGCGACGCCCGCGACCGGGCGCTGGAGCTGGTCGGCCGGCTCCGGGCCGGGGCGCTGCACGCCGATCCCGATTGCTGCGGGCGCGACGGCTGTCAGCACCCGGGCATCTGTCGGCGGGGGCGGGCGTGAGGGTCACCGAACCCGTGCTGACCGCCGCCCAGCGGGGGGCCGTCGCGGCCGATGGGGCCGGCGGCCTCGTCGTGGCCAATGCGGGGAGCGGGAAGACCACGGTCCTCGTCGAGCGCATCGTGCGCGCGGTGCACACGCACGACATCCCGTTCGGCTCGCTGCTGGGGATCACCTTCACCGAGAAAGCGGCGGCCGAGCTCTCGGCCCGGGTGCGTCGTCGGCTCGCAGACCTCGGCGAGGAGGAGCTGGCCCGGGAGGCCGAGCGGGCGCAGCTCTCGACCATCCACCGGTTCTGTGCCCGCCTGCTGCGCGCGCATCCGCTGGCCGCCGGTCTGGACCCGGGCTTCACCGTGCTCGAGGATCTCGAGGCCCAGCGGCTGGGCCGGGCGGCGTTCGCCCAGGCGTTGGGTGAGTGGACGCAGAGTCACGGTGCAGCGGCCGTCGAGGTGGCCGCCCTGCATCGCGTTGCCGAGCTGCGTCAGCTGGTCCTCTCCGTCGTGGAGCGGCGGCGCAGCGCCGGGCGACGCCAGCCTGGACTGCCCCCGGCTCCGCCGCCGCCGCGACTGGCGCCGCTGCGCCGCGAGCTGCGCCATGCGGCAGCGGCGTTGACCGCCGAGCTGGCCGCTCGCGAGACCAACCGCCCCACGGTGGCCCGCGCGCTGGAGGCGGCGGTCGGCTGTGGAGAGTTGCTGGCCGCCGGCGAGGAGGGCGATCCCGTCGCGCCCGAGCGTCTGGGTGGTCTGGAGCTGGCTGCGCCGGGCGCGGCAGCTGCCCTGTCCAGTCCGGTCTGCGATCGCTACCGCGAGGCCCTGACGCGCTATCGCCAGGGGTGCGTCGATGTCGTCGCCGGCCCTCACTACGCGCTGCTCTCCGACCTCGTCGAGCGCCAGGCCGACGCCTACGACGCCGCCAAGCGGCGTCGCTCGGCGCTGGACTTCGCCGACCTCGAGCTCGACGCGGTAGGGCTGCTGGAGACCGACTCCGACCTGCGCGAGGCGCTCGCCGAGCGCTATGCGCACGTCCTGCTGGACGAGGCCCAGGACTCCAACCCCGTCCAGCTGCGACTGCTCGAGCTGCTCGCCGGCCCGCGCCTCTACGCCGTGGGTGATGCCTTCCAGTCCATCTACCGATTCCGCCACGCCGATCCGCGCCTGTTCGCCGTCCGCTCCGCCAGGGCCCGGCAGTCGGGACAGCTGCACGAGCTCGCTGCGAACTTCCGCAGCCATCCCGCGCTGCTCGCCGCCCTCAACCACGTCTTCGCCGGGGCGACCTTCCGCGAGGGCTTCGTCGCTTTGGAGCCGCCCCCCGGCACACCTCCCGACGCCGGCACCCAGCCGCCGCTCGACGATCCGGTCCCTCGGGTCGAGCTGCTGGTGTGCGACCGCCCGGCGTGGTCGGTGCCCGACCGCCCCGCCCTGGGGGAGGCGCTGCCGGGCACCCGGGCCTGGCGCCTGGCCGAGGCCCGCCTGCTCGCCCAGCGCGTCGCCGAGCTCGTCACGAGCGGACGTCGTCCCGGGGAGATCGTCGTCCTCATGCGCGCGGCCGGCGACATGGCGCTCTACGAACGGGCGCTGGAGGACGCCGGGCTGCCCACCTACGCCGTCGGGGGCCACGGGTACTGGCAGCAGACGCAGGTGGCCGATGTCCTGGCCTACCTCCGCGTGGTGGCCAATCCGCTTGACGGCGAGGCGCTCATCCACGCCCTGGCCTCGCCCTTCGGCGGGGTGGGGACCGACGCGCTGGTCGTCGTGGGGGAGGCGGTGCGCACCGCCCGCCGGTCACGAGGGGCCAGCCCAGCACCGCGCGAGCCGTGGGGGCTGCTCGAGGCCTGGTGGGACGCCGGCGGGATCATCGGCCCCCCGGACCAGGCTCGCGCCCCGCTCGATCCCGGCGCCCAACTTGATTCGCCGGCCGCGCTCGATTCCGGCGCCCCGGTCGAGCCGCAGGGGGTCCTGTTCGCCCCACCCGGAGAGACCCCGGCCGGGCCGCCTGCACCCGTGCTCGAGCTCACGCCGGCCGACCGCGGCGCGCTGGGCGCCTTCGTGGAGCGTCTGCGCCATCATCGCCGCCAGGCCCCTCGCTGGTCGCTGGAGGGGCTCGTGGAACGGGCAGTCGTCGACGCCGGCTACGACCTCGCCATGCTTCGCCTGCCCGGCGGAGCACGACGGCTGGCCAACGTGCGCAAGCTGATGCGCCTGGCCCGCCTGCACGAGCAGGCCGAGGGCCCCGATCTGCGCGCCCTGCTCGATCGCGTCGGCGAGCGCCAGGGCGGTGAGCTCGACGATCACGAGGGCGAGGCGCCGGTCGAAGGTGATGCGGTCGAAGGTGATGGTCTCGACGCGATTCGGCTGATGACCATCCACCGGGCCAAGGGCCTGGAGTTCCCGGTGGTCTGCGTCGCCGACCTGGGACGGCGACGGCCCGGGGCACGCGACCGGCTGCTGGTCGGCGAGGACGGACGCGTGGGTCTGCGGCTGCCCAGCTTCGCGGGATCGGCCGCGCCGGCCTTCGCCCAGGCGGAGCTCGCCGAGGCCGAGCTGCACGCCGAGGCCGACGAGGAACGCAGGCTCTTCTACGTCGCCATGACGCGGGCGCAGGAGCGCCTGATCCTCAGCGGAGCGGGCGACCCGGCGAGATGGGCACTCGAGCCCGGGCCCCGAGCCGAGCCGATGGCCTGGATCGCCCGGGCGTTCGTCGGCGACCCGTCGGTGCTGCTCGATCCCGACGAGCCCGAGCGGACACTCGGCGTCGGGCCCAACGACGCGGTCGCCGTGCGCTGGGCGTGGAACTCGCCAGCGACCGTCGGAGGCGTCCTGCACGAGCGCTCACTGGACCCCGCCGGCTCGGCGGATGGCGTCGCTGCCGCCGGCGCCGAGGGCTTTGCTCCGGCCGACGGCCTCCCCGCCGACGGGTCCGCCCCCGCTGCGTCGCCGGCCTCCCCGCCGTCCGCCTCCCTCCCCGTGGCCCTCCCGGACCGCCCCGAGCACCCGGCCGACCGAGTCAGCTACTCGGCCCTCGAGCTGCACGACCGCTGCGGCTACCGCTACTACCTCGAGCGTGTCCTGGGCCTCTCCCCGGTGGCCGCGCCCCCCGGGGCCGAGCCCGCGGCGCTGCCGGCCAGCGTCCGCGGCACGCTGATCCACGCCCTCCTGGAGCGCGTCCAGCTCACCGGTCGTCCCGGGCCCGCGCTGAGCGAATTGCGGACGTTGGCGTCGGCCCACGGCGTCCCCCTTGGCGAAGCGACGGCCGAGGAGCTGCTCGCGACAGTTCTGGGCTTTTTGAGAACCCCCCTGTCCGACCGGCTGGCGTCGGTCCGCGGGCTGCGCCGCGAGCAGCCCTTCTCGCTGCTCCTCGATCCCGGCGACGCGTCCTCGCCACTGGTCGTCGGCACCCTCGACGTCCTGGCCCGCGACCGGGACGGGACGGCCATCGTCGTCGACTACAAGACCGATCGGCTCCGGGCGGGGGAGGATCTCGCGGTCCGGGTGGGCCGGGACTACGACCTCCAGCGCCGGATCTACGCGCTGGCCGGGCTGCGTTCGGGCGCGGCGCGGGTGGAGGTGATCCACTGCTTCCTGGGCCGCCCGGACGAGCCGGTCAGCGCCCGCTTCACCCGAGTCGACATCGAAGCTCTCACCGCGATGATGGGTGAGCGCTGCCGGAAACTGACCAGTTCGACCTTCGAGGTCACCGACACGCCCCATCGCGCCCTGTGTGCAACCTGTCCCGGGCGCGCGGCGCTGTGCTCGTGGCCGCCAGAGCGCACGCTGGCCGAGTCTCCGGTCACAGGTTCATAAGCCCGCTGAGCCGGGTCTCCCGGGCGCCGGGTCAGTGGCCCAGCCCGCGGCGCCGCCAAGGCGGCAGCTCGGCCAGCCCGCGGTCGCGGCGCCGGGCCAGTTCGCGGGAAGCGCGCAGCAACCGGCGCGCCAGCCCCCGTCTCGATGATCCCGACGACGTGGCGTTGATCGCCGCGGCCAGCGAAGGCAGCGCCAGCCGGCCGCGGACCGCCCGGCCGCCGAGGCGACCGGAGACCTCGCCGCGGCCGTCGACCCGCAGCACTCCCCGAGCCGCATCGGGTCCGCTGATACGCAGCCGGCCGCGCACATCGCCGCGCTGCAGCAGCCGTCCGCTGACGCGCACCCCCGGAACCACGACGATGCCCTGGAGCACGAGGCCGCTGTCGCCCATCACGAAGCGACCGCCTCGTAGACCCGGCTCGGCCGGTGCAGGTCCGATGGTGACCGTGGCGGCCGGGGTCGACTCGACCTCGGTGCGCAGGACGTCGTCGATGGTCAGGCTCGTCGCGGCCACGGTCCGTCCTGCCCTTCCGCTGGTACCCGGCGCCGGTCTGACGTCGCCCAGGCGCGCCGGGAATGCCGGTGCGAGCGGCAACGAACGCTCGATCCGCGTGCACGAGGCGGCGGGTCGCCGGCGCGAGAAAAAGCGCGAGAGAGCGCGAGCGGCACAGCCACTGGCGTCGGCGCCGACCGTGCTGTGTCCCGTGCCGGCCACGGTCACCAGCTCCGAGCCGCGGATCGCCGCTGCGACACGCCGCGCGCCTTCGAGTGGGGTGCGCAGATCCTCCTGACCGGACAGCAGCAACGTGGGGACGTCGGGCACCGGGCCCGACACCGCGGGGTCGGTCGTCCGCTCGGGCCAACCCAGGCAGAGCCCGATCTGGTCGGAGCTCGCCCCGGTGGCGGCGTCGAAGGGGAAGAATGGGTGGTCGCCCCGCGCGGCTTCCGCGGTCGTCACATAGCCGGCCCGCGACTCAGGTGGCGCCGAGCGCGGCCACGGCAGCGGGGTCTCCTCGCAGGTGGTCGCCGCGTAGACGGCGGTGGAGAAGTCCTGGGGCGCGCCGTGGACCTCGCTGTCCCGGACGCCACGGCGGATCGCGCGGACCAGGGGGGTCTCATCGCCCCGCGCGGCGGCGTGCAGCGCCGCCGGCAGGTCGCTGCGGAGGGGGTCGTCGAGGTCAGCGGTCACCAGCACGCTGAACAGCGTGGGCTCGTCGAAGCTCAAGGGCGTGCGCGCCCCGCTGGACTGCTGAACCCACCCCGTGATCGGGCCGTGGCGCAGGCGCGCTGTCACGGTGGCCAGGTCGCCCACCGGGTCGCGGGTGATCTTCGCGCAGGCTCGGCGGCACAGTGCTTGCAGCACACGCGGGACGGCCGCGAAGGAATCGGCATTGAAGGCATCGGGCCCGTCGAGGCCAAGCACCGAGTCCAGCGCGAGGCGATCGACCCGCGTCGGGTAGCGGGCCGCGTAGGCAAGAGCGACCTTGGTCCCGTAGCTCGTTCCGTACAGGGAGATGCGCGCGACCCCGAGGGCTCGGCGCAGGGCGTCCAGATCGTCGACGGAGTCGCGCGTCGTGTAGTCGGCGCGCGCGGGCCCGATGCGCTGCGCGCACAGGGCGGCCGACGGGGTGAGCCCGAAGCCGTCCGTGTTCTCCAGCTCCCCGCAGCGCAGCAGCCCTGACAGTCCGGTGCCGCGCTGGTCGAGGACCACGACGTCGTGGTCTGAGAGGCCGGCGCCCACCGAGCTGGCGAAGTCCGAGGTGGCGCCCAGAGCCGACTGGCCCGGACCGCCGGCCAGGGCCACGATGACCCCCCGGGACGTCCCGGTGGCCCGGACGCGGGTGACGGCGAGGTGCAGGCTCCCCGGCAGCCTGCCGGTACGGTCGAGGGGGACGGCGAGGCGGCCACACTGGACGCTACTGCCCGGAGCGCAGCGGTGCAGCAGGGGCGGTGCCGCGGCGGCCCGAGCGCCTGCCGCTCCCGGCGCCACCAGGAGCGCCAGCACGGTGGCCCTGGCGGGCCACCACCCGCGGGGCATCCACCGGATTGGTGCTGTGCCGCGGCGCTGGGACGGGCCGCGGCGGAGCACGTCGTCGAGAGTACTGGTGCCCCGTACTCGGCCCTTCACCGTTGCCGGCGGGACCCGAGCCGCACCGGTCGCGCCACGCAAGGAGTCTGCCAGCCCTTTGCGTGCGGGCCGTCGAGGGTAGAGAATGTGGCTGTGCGTCTTCATCCCTCCGTTGCACCCCGCGCCTGATGCCCCGCGCCATCTGGAGCGGCGCCCTGAGCTTCGGCTTGGTCAACGTGCCGGTCAAGCTCTACTCGGCCACCGGTCGCAAGGCAGTGCGCTTCCATCAGCTCAACCGCAAGGACGGCGTGCGCATCCAACAGCGACGGGTCGACCCCTCGACCGGCGAGGAGGTGGCTTACGACGACATCGTCAAGGGCTATGAGATCGCGCCCGACCAGTATGTGGTCGTCACGCCGGAGGAGCTCGAGGCTCTCGATCCGGCCGCCACCAGGACGATCGACATCGAGGAGTTCGTCGAGCTCGCCCAGATTGACCCTGTCTACTTCGACTCCTCCTACTACCTGGCGCCGGCCGCGGGGGGAGCCAAGCCGTACGCACTGCTGCTCGCGGCCATGCGCGACTCCGGGCGCGTCGCCCTGGCCAAGATGGTCCTGCGCTCGCGCCAGCATCTGGCCGCGGTGCGCGCGAGCGGGGAGGTGCTCACGCTGTCGACGATGCTCTACGCCGACGAGGTCGTCTCCCCCGATGCTCTGGATGAGATTGCGACGGCGCAAGCGCCCGAGAGCTCCGAGCGCGAGGTCAAGATGGCTCGCCAGCTCATCGAGTCGCTGGCCGCGGACTTCGACCCGACGCGCTTCCACGACGAGTACCGCGAGAAGGTGCTCCAGCTGATCGAGCGCAAGGCGGCAGGCGAGGAGATCGCCGTCCAGCCCGAGGCACCGGCGCCGGCGCCGGTGCCCGACCTCATGGCGGCGTTGGAGGCGAGCATCGCCGCCGCGCGCGACCGGACCGACAAGTCGGGCGGCTCGCGGCGTCGGGCGGCCGCCGAGCCGGCGTCCGACCGGGCAGGCAAGAAGGCGGCCAAGACGGCCGCGGGCTCGGGTCGCCCGAAGGGCGGGTCGGACGGCGCCAAGGCGGGCGCAGGCGGCGCGGGTCGCGCCAAGGCTCCGGGCGGGCGCAAGCGCGGTTGAGGCCGCGGCCCGAGGGGGTCGACCGACCCCAGCCGCCCCTACCCCCCGAGCAGCTCGTCGTAGGTCACGGTCTTCCGGTGCGCGGCGCGCCGGAGGGTCCATTCGAGGGCTCGGACGTGGCCGGGGTGGGCGAAGTCGGCGGGATGGAGGTCGAGGCGCAGGGTCGGGCCCGAGAGCAATGCTCCCGTCCGCACGCTCAGAGGGCTGAGCGCACGCTTGGCGCGCGAGGAGGTGCTGAGGGCCAGCGCCGGCGCGGTCACTCCGCGCACGGTCCGGCGCTCGGGCTCGCCCTCGGCGTCGACGCCGAGCACCCTCCGGTAGCAGCGCATCAGCCCGGCCCACCACTCGTAGCGTCCGGCCAGCTCCTCGCGCAGTGCCGGCGTGTAGGCGTAGGCCGGAGCCACGAACCCCCGAGGATCGATCCCCGCCAGCTTGAGGACTCGGCGGCCGGCCAGCAGCGCGCTGCGCGTCTCGCCCCGGCTGAGGCCCGTGAACTCCGCCGCCCGGTCGCCAAACCCGGGCCGCGGCCGCCGCATCCGCAGGTGCTGGAGCCCGTGCTGGGCGATGGCGTCCCCTCGGCGGTGCTGCTCGCCGAGCCAGTCCACGAGCTCCGGCCGTCGCGAGGAGAACGGGTGCAGGTCCGGGGCCGGAATGACCAGCAGGGTGGCCCGGTCGATCTCGTGGTCGTAGAGCCAGTCGCGGATCAGGGCGCAGCGCTCGTAGGTGGCGGGCTCGACGTCGTGGATGGCCACGGCGAGGCGCCGCTCGCTGCGCGCGCCAGCGGCTGGCGCCGTGGTCACGCCACGAGGCTCTCGAGCTCGTGCAGCTCGGCCGCGAAGGCGCTGGGCCAGCCGTGCGCGGCGGCCACCGCCGCGGCCGCCATGTGATCGACGGGGGTCCGTCGCGCCGTCTCGATGGCGGCGAGCATCCCGGCGCGATCTCCCGGGGCGAAGGTGTGGACCAGACGGTCACAGGCCACCGTCGACGGGGCGTTGGCGCACGCCACCACGCGCCCGCCGCTCGCCGCTGCCTCGAGCGCGACGAGGCCGAAGGTCTCGTGCTCGCCCGGCATCACCACGCAGGCGGCCGTCGCGTAGGCCGCAGCCAGGCGGGCGGGGTCGGCCTCGTGGGGCAGTATCTCAACGCGGCTGGCCAGCCCGAGCCGCTGGGCGCGAGCCCATACCGCGGCGCCCGAGGGGCCGGCGCCCACGATCCGCATGGGCCAAGGATCCTGGGCGCGTGCTGCTGCCTCCAGGAGGGCGAAGATGCCTTTCTCCGGCGCCAGGCGGCCGGCGTAGAGGATGTGATCGCCCCGGCGGAGGGCGGGACGGGGACGGAAGGCGTCGTGTAGCCCGAAGCGCAGTCCCAGCGCCGCGCCGCGGCCGGCATCCGCGCCCGGGTCGACGGCCGACATGATCGCGTCGACGGGCCGGTAGGCGGCTCGGAACCACGCCCGCAGCAGCGGCGCATAGAGCCGGGTGGGCCCCGGCAGCCCGTGGGCGGTGAGCGCGACCGAAGTGTGGTGGACGGCGACCACCGGCGCGCCGAGCTCGTGAGCCACTCGGGTGAGTCCGAGCGGCGCCCAGAACGGGTCGTGCAGCAGCACGACGTCGGGCTCCAGCGCGCGCAGGGTGGCCTGCAGACGCGCGGCCCCCAGCGGGATTCGGTAGCCGTTGGAGGTCGCGAGGCGCAGCGAGGGCAGCTCGTGGCGTCCTCCGGCGTGATGCTCGCGCGGGCCGGGCACGATGAGATGCTCCTCCATGGCTCCGGTGCGCGCGGCAAACGACGCCTTGGCCTGCAGGTAGGTGCGGATCCCGCCGCTGCGCTCGCCGTAGAACAGCGCCACGTCCGCGACCCGCAGGGGTCGTCGGGTGTCGCGCGTCGCGCTTGCCACGACCCGCGGTCCTTCGCCCTCGCCCTCCTCGCCATTGGGGCGAGCGGGCAGGGCGCGCAGCGCCGGGCGCCTGGTCGCCGGCGCGCCGGCGACCGCCGCACCGCCGCGGGGCTCAGGCCGCACGCCGCTGCAGTCCGACCGCGTCGGCGGCCAGGCCGGCGCGGTAGCCGGCGGCCAGCCGACCCATGGCGCGCTCCCAGCTGCGCTCGCGCACGGCGCGCAGCGCCCTGGCCGCCAGCCGCGCACGCTCGGCCGGGTTGGCGGCCAGCAGCGCCACCGCGTCGCCCAGGGCGGCGGCGGAGGGGGGGCAGAGTCGTCCGCTGGCGTCGGGCTCGATCAGGCTCGCCGGTCCGCCCTCGGCCACCGCCACCACCGGCAGGCCCGAGGCCTGGGCCTCGAGGATCACCTGGCCGAAGGTGTCGGTCCGGCTGGCGAACAGGAAGACGTCGGCGCTGGCGTAGGTCTGGGCGAGCGCGTCGCCCTCGAGCCAACCGAGGAAGGTGGCGTGGGGCCCGAGCCGATCGCGCAGCATGGCCTCCTCGGGGCCGCCGCCGGCGAGCACGAGGTGCAGTCGCTCGTCGCTGCGCCGGGCGTGCAGGAAAGCGTCGGCCAGGAGCTCCACCCCCTTTTCGCGGGCCAGGCGCCCGGCATAGAGCACGGTGACCTGACCCGGGAGCAGGTCGGCCCGGCGGTGGCCGGGGTGGAACTGGTCGAGATCGACGCCGCGGTCCCAGCGGGCGATCAGGGCCGGGTCGATGCCCAGCGCGCGCAGCGAGGCGTCGGCGGCCGGGCTGGGGGACAGCACCGCCTGGGCCGAGCCGTAGACCGCTCCCAGCGCGAGGCCCATCACCGCCGTGAGGGCGTGCTGTCCCGTACGCAGCTCGGTGTAGCGGCACAGCTCGGTGTGGTAGGAGGCGACGAGCGGGAGCTCGAGCATCCGGGCGCTGAGCACCCCGGCCAGCCCCGCCGGTCCGGGCGCGACGACGTGGACGAGGTCGTAGCGCCCTTCGGCGAGCTGCTCGACGACGGCGGGCAGGCTGGGCACGCCGATCGACAGGCCGGGATAGGCCGGCAGCTCGATCTCGGTGGCGGCCGCCAGCCGGCGGTCGACGCCGGCGTCGGTGCCGATCACCTCGACGTCGAAGCCGGGCACGCCCCGCTCGCGTATGCGCTCGAGGGTGCGCGTCACCCCGTGCATCGCGCCGATCCCGTCGGCCACCAGCGCCACCCGCTGGCGCTCCTCGCCGCGCTCGACGAGCTTGCCCTTCTCCCGACCCAGGAAGGCGGCGGCGGGTGCGTAGGGGATGGCGGGCACGCACGCGCCGATGACCCCGGCCAGCAGTGCTCCGGCGTCGGGGGCTTCGTCGGCGTCCAGGGCGCGGGCCACGGCGTCGACGGCTCCCCGCAGGAGCCGCTCGTGGGCGCAGCGCGCGTGGCGCCCCAGGTCGGCGTGGCGGAAGTCGTCGGCCTGCAGCAGCTCCAGCAGGCCGCCCGGGGGGAGGTCGAGCTCGACCGCGGCCAGCCAGGCCTGCAGCAGCCGGCGCGCGTCGTCGGGGGTCAGCTCGGCGCCCATCGACCCCCGCCGCGCGTCGCCCTCGCGCATCACCCGGTCGACCATGAGCAGGACGGCCCGGGGGTCCGGCGCGAGCCCCTCGGTGGAAGGGCCGAGCACGCGGGCGGCGAGGCCCATGGCGGCGTGCGCCCACTTGGCCGCCGAGCCCTGGTCGCCGCGGCCGCGGGCGCTGCCCTTGCGCACGTGGTCGAGGAACTCGCGGGGATCGGCGGCGACCGGGGTCTCGGTCCACGTGCGCCCGATGTCGATTCCGGCATGATCGTCGGAGCCGCCGATGCCGATGCCGCCGTGGGTCTCGATGTAGACGGCGGAGGGCTGGTTGAGTTCGCGGGCGCGTGATCCGTTGCGGGTCTCCCACACCCCGAACAATCGAGCCAGGCGCCGGCGGTGGCGCGGCTCCAGCGGCGCCTGCACCGCGTAGAACGGATGGGCCAGGGCACAGGCGATGCCGCGCTCGTGGAGGTGCTCGGCGCAGGCCTCGACGTTGGCGGAGTGGGCCTGAAGCCACGCGTGGTCGCCGGGGTCGATCCCGTAGCAGAGGACGTGGACCGCGGCGAGCGGCTCGCCGGGGAAGTGGGCGGTGAGCTCCTCGGAGACGAAGACGTCGGGCCGGTCGGCGATGTCCAGGGCACCGGCGATCGTGTCGTGGTCGGTGATGGTCACGAAGTCCATCCCCCGGCGCTTGGCCAGCTCGTAGACCTCCTCGGGCGGCGTCGCGCACTCCGGCAGCCCCAGCGCCCGCTGGACGCCGAGCTTGGACAGCTCCGACGCGGTGGAGTGGCAGTGCATGTCGACCCGGCTGGTCGCTGCATCCATCGAGGGAGCTCCTCCCGGTTGGCCCGTCTGCCCCATTGCAGTTTCCGCTGCAAATACCGTATTTCTGTGATCGTTTGGTCAATCCGGTGTGACCTCCCGGTGAACGGCGGTGGCGCCCGGCAGGTCCGAGCGGTCAGCGGTGCGCGGTCCGGGCGGCCGGTGAACCCGCGGCGCCGCACGCGAAAAGCTGCCCGCCGCTGCTACATTTTCTCTTCGCCTCCGTGCCCCGGTCGGCACCCGTCGCACGTCATGGACCACGCTCTCCGTCACCGGCCGCACGGCGGCCTCCTCGACCCCGCTTACGAGCACGATGCGTGTGGTGTGGCCTTTGTCGCCCGCCTGCGCGGTGGCCCCAGCCACGAGGTGGTGCGCCGGGGTTGCGTCGCCCTCGACAACATGGAGCACCGCGGCGCCGAGGGTGCCGATCCCGAGACCGGCGACGGCGCCGGGCTGCTGCTCGAGCTCCCCGACGCCTTCGTGCGGGCGGCGGTCAGCTTTGCCCTGCCGGCCCCCGGGCGCTACGGGGTGGCAATGTGCTTTCTGCCCCGGGATCCGGATCGCCGGCGCGAGCAGGAGCAGGCGCTCGAGGAGGCGGTACGGGCGCAGGGCCAGCGGGCCCTCGGTTGGCGCGACGTCCCCGTCGACGAGGCCCACGCGGGTCGTGAGGCACTGCGCTGCGCGCCCCGGGTGCGCCAGCTCTTCGTGGCCATGGACGCGAGCCTGGCCGACGAGGGGGCGGTGGAGCGGGCGCTGTACGTGATCCGCAAGGTCGCCGAGCGGCGTGATCCCGAGCTTGTCGTTGTCTCGTTCTCGTCGCGGACCATCGTCTACAAGGGGATGCTCAAGGCGCCCCAGCTGCGGCGCTACTTCCCCGAGCTGTGCGACACCCGGCTGACCAGCCGCCTCGCCCTGGTGCACTCGCGCTTCTCCACCAACACCTTTCCCAGCTGGGAGCTCGCCCATCCCTACCGGATGCTCGCCCACAACGGGGAGATCAACACCCTGCGCGGCAACGTCAACTGGATGCGCGCCCGCGAGGCCGACCTGCGCTCAGAGCTGTTCGGCGAGGACCTGGACAAGGTCCACCCCGTCCTGCGTCCGGGCGACTCGGACTCGGCGACCCTGGACTCCGTCGTCGAGCTGCTGACCCTCGCCGGCCGCTCGCTGCCCCACGCGCTGATGATGCTCATCCCCGAGGCGTGGGAGGGACGCGACGACGTGTCCGAGGAGCTCCGCGGCTTCTACGGCTACCACTCCTGCCTGATGGAGCCCTGGGACGGTCCGGCGGCGGTGGCGTTCACCGACGGCCACTACATAGGTGCCACCCTCGACCGCAACGGGCTGCGCCCCGGGCGCTGGGCGGTGACCAAGGATGGCTACGTGGTCCTGGCCTCCGAGGCGGGCGTGCTCGACCTCGACCCGGCCGAGCTGGAGGCGGTGGGCCGGCTGCAGCCGGGCAAGCTGTTCCTCGTCGACCTCGACGCCGGGCGGATCGTCCCTGACGAGGAGATCAAGCGTCAGGTGGCCACTGCGCAGCCCTACGGGCGCTGGTACGCCGAGCACACCGTTGCCTTCGACGACCTGCCCGACGTCGAGCCGCGAGCTCCCCGCACCGAGCCGCTGCGCGCCCGCCAGCTCGCCTTCGGCTACAGCGAGGAGGACATGCGGGTCCTGCTCGAGCCCATGGCCCGGGATGGGCAGGAGCCGACGGGCTCGATGGGCAACGACCTCTCCCTCGCCGTGCTCTCCGACCGCCAGCCGCCGCTGTTTGCTTACTTCAAGCAGCTCTTCGCCCAGGTGACCAATCCGGCCATCGACCCCATCCGCGAGTCGGTGGTCATGAGCCTGGCCATCGGCGTGGGACCCGAGGCCAACCTGCTGGAGGAGACGCCCGAGCACGCACGCCAGCTCGTCATGAGCCAACCCATCCTGCGCAACGCCGAGCTCGAGAAGCTGCGCCAGGTCTCCCACGAGATCTTCCGCGCCGAGACGATCGACATCACCTGGCCCCGGCAGGACGGTGGCGCCGGCCTGGAGCGGGCGCTGGAGCGAATCTGCGCCGAGGCCGAGGCTCTGAGCGCCGAGGGGGCCAACGTCCTGATCCTCTCTGACCGCAACGTGGGGGCCGAGCGGGTGCCCGTGCCCTCCCTGCTCGCCGTCGCTGCCGTCCACCACCACCTCATCCGGGCCGGGACCAGGCTGCGGGCCGGTCTGGTGCTGGAGTCCGGCGAGCCGCGCGAAGTGCACCATCTGGCCACGCTGCTCGGCTACGGGGCCAGCGCGGTGAATCCCTACGGGCTGTTCGAGTCGCTGGCCGACCTGGTGGGCCGGGGCGAGATGGACGACCTCGACCTGGTCAAGGCCCAGGCCAACCTGGTCAAGGCCATCGGCAAGGGCTTGCTCAAGACGATCTCCAAGATGGGGATCTCGACCGTCGAGTCCTACTGCGGTGCCCAGATCTTCGAAGCCGTCGGCCTGGAGCCGGCGCTGGTCGAGCGCCACTTCACGGGAACCGCCTCGCGCATCGGCGGCGTCGGCCTCGACGTGCTCGCTGCCGAGGCTCTGGAGCGCCACGCGCGCGGCTACCCCGACGGCACCGTCGCCTCCCAGCCCTCGCGCCTGCCCGACGGCGGGATATACGCCTGGCGGCGCGAGGGCGAGCACCACATCTGGAACCCGGAGACGGTGGCCGGCCTCCAGCACGCCATCCGCGGCGGGCTGACCGCCTGGCGCACACCGTCCGGTGTCGCCGCGAGCCACGCCGACGCCGCCACGGGCGGCGACGGGCCGCCCATCCCGGTCCCGTCCTCTCCCGTCGACCCCGGCCCCCCCGCGTCACGCTCGGCCGAGGCCTGGAGCCCTGAGCGCCTGGCCGTGCTCCAGCGGGCCATCCGTACCGACGGCGACACGCGTACGGCGTGGCGCCACTTTGCCCACGCGGTCAACGAGGAGGCAGCCCGGCGCGCCTCGCTGCGCGGGCTGCTGCGCCTGCGCCCGGCGGCCGAGCCCATCGCCGTGGACGAGGTGGAGCCGGCGACCGAGATCGTCCGCCGGTTCTGTACCGGCGCCATGAGCCTGGGATCCATCTCGCGGGAGTCCCACGAGGCCATGGCGGTGGCCATGAACCGCATGGGCGGCAAGTCGAACACCGGCGAGGGCGGCGAGGATCCCGAGCGCTTCGTCGACGAGCGCCGCTCGGCGATCAAGCAGGTGGCGTCCGGTCGCTTCGGCGTGACCGTCGACTACCTGGTCAACGCCGACGAGCTGCAGATCAAGGTGGCCCAGGGCGCCAAGCCGGGGGAGGGCGGCCAGCTGCCCGGGCCCAAGGTCTCGGACTACATCGGCAAGCTGCGCCACTCGGTCCCGGGGGTGACGCTCATCTCGCCGCCGCCCCACCACGACATCTACTCGATCGAGGATCTCAAGCAGCTCATCTACGACCTGCGCTGCGCCAATCCCAGCGCGCGCGTCTCGGTCAAGCTGGTGGCCGAGGTCGGCGTGGGCACGGTGGCCGCCGGCGTGGCCAAGGCCAACGCCGATCACGTGGTGATCGCCGGCCACGACGGTGGGACCGGCGCCTCGCCGCTGTCCTCCATCCAGAGCGCCGGGGTGCCCTGGGAGATCGGGCTGGCTGAGACCCAGCAGACCCTACGGGCCAATCACCTGCGCTCGCGCATCATCGTGCAGACCGACGGGCAGATGAAGACCGGCCGCGACGTCGTCGTCGCCGGGCTGCTCGGCGCCGACGAGATGGGCTTCTCGACAGCTCCGCTGATCTCGATGGGCTGCATCATGATGCGCGTCTGTCACCTGAACACCTGTCCGGTGGGCATCGCCACCCAGGACGAGCGGCTGCGACGGCGCTTCACCGGCACCCCCGACCATGTGGTCACCTACTTCATGCTGGTGGCCGAGGAGGTTCGCGAGATCATGGCCTCGCTGGGCATCGCGCGCTTTGACCACCTCGTCGGCCGCTCCGACCTGCTGGAGGCCGATGACGCCATCGCCCACTGGAAGGCCCGCGGCGTCGATCTCTCCTGCCTGCTGGCCGAGCCCACTCACATCTCCGCCGACGCACCGCGGCGCCGGCTGCGCCCACCCGAGCCGGTGCTCGGCGATGCCCTCGACCACCGCCTGATCGCCGCCGCCCGTGGAGCCATCGCCGGGGGCGACCCGATTCGCGCCGAGATCGGCGTGCGCAACACCAACCGCACGGTCGGCGGGCTGCTGTCGGGGGAGATCGCCCGCCAGCGCGGGGCGGCCGGGCTGCCGCCCGACTCGATCGACCTTCGCTTCACCGGCTCGGCGGGCCAGAGCTTCGGAGCATGGCTGGCTCCCGGGGTGACCTTCACCCTGCTCGGTGAGGCCAACGACTATGCCGGCAAGGGGCTCTCCGGGGGGGTCTTGGCCGTCCGGCCCGCCGAGGCGGCGACCTTCGTGGCCGAGGAGAACGTGATCGCCGGGAACACGGTGCTCTACGGCGCGACCTCGGGCCGCGCCTTCTTCCGCGGGCTGGTGGGGGAGCGCTTCGCGGTGCGCAACTCCGGGGTCAGCGCCGTCGTCGAGGGCGTGGGTGATCACGGATGCGAGTACATGACGGGCGGCGAGGTCGTCATCCTGGGGTCCACGGGTCGCAACTTTGCCGCCGGCATGAGCGGCGGCGTGGCCTACGTGTGGGATCCCGACGGTCGCTTCCCCGGCCGCTGCAACCGCGAGCTCGTGGACTTCGATGAGATGGACGAGGGAGATCGGATCGAGCTCCACGAGCTCGTCCAGGAGCATCGTGAGCGCACCGCCTCGCCCGTCGCCGCGCGCCTGCTGGCCGACTGGCCGGAGGCGCTGGAGCATTTCGTCAAGGTCATGCCCCGCGACTACAAGCGGGCGCTGACGCAGCGCCGGACGCCGGCCGGCGAGGCGCCGGCGCTGGAGAGCCGCTGATGGGCGAGCTGCGAGCCTTCCTGACCACCCACCGCGCCCGGGCCCCGTACCGCGACCCGATGGAGCGCCGGCAGGACTACTCAGAGATCCTCGGCCAGGTGCCCGAGTCTGACCTCGCTGCCCAGGGCGCCCGCTGCATGGACTGCGGTATCCCGTTCTGCCACAACGGCTGCCCCCTGGGCAACCTCATCCCTGACTTCAACGACCTGGTCTACCGGGGCGACTGGCGCGAGGCGTCAGACGCCCTGCACGCCACCAACAACTTCCCCGAGCTCACCGGGCGCATCTGCCCGGCGCCCTGCGAGGCGGCCTGCGTCCTGGACATCAACGACGACCCGGTGACCATCAAGCAGATCGAGCTGCAGATCGCCGAGCGGGCCTTCGCCGAGGGCTGGGTGGTCGCCAATCCTCCGTCGGTGCAGGCGCGCACCGGCCGCAGCGTTGGGGTGATCGGTTCCGGTCCAGCCGGCCTGGCGGCGGCGGCCGAGCTCAACCGCGCCGGTCATCGCGTCGTCGTCTATGAGCGCGACGAGGGCGTCGGCGGGCTCATGCGCTTCGGCGTGCCCGATCCCAAGCTCGACAAGGCGGTAATCGACCGCCGAGCGGAGGTCATGGCGCAAGAGGGGGTGGAGTTCCGCTGTGGCGTCGATGTCGGCGTCGACGTGGATCCGGCTGAATTGCGTGGACGTCACGATGCGCTCGTCGTGGCCATGGGGGCGCGGGAGGGCCGCGACGTGGGCCTGGCGGGCCGCGAGCTGCGCGGCGTGCGCATGGCCATGGACTACCTCTACCAGCGCAACCGTGCGGTGGCGCGCATGCTCGGGCGCCCGGCGCCGCCGGCGCCGTCCGGAGCCGAGGAGATCACCGCGGCGGGCAAGCGAGTGGTCGTCATCGGCGGTGGCGACACCGGGATGGACTGCATGGCCAACGCGGTGCGCGAGCAGGCCGTCGACGTGACGATCCTCGACGTCTATCCCGAGCTGGACCCGGTGACCGGGCGCGACGCCCGCCACCCGTGGCCGTTGCAGCCCAAGCGCACTCTGAGCACCTACGCGCTCGAAGAAGGGGGGGTCCGGCGCTGGGGCACCCAGGTGACCGAGCTGGTCGGCGACCGCGACGGCGCCGTCACCGGGGTTCGGGGCCGGGCCGTCACCGGCACCTCCTCGGCCGACCTGGAGCCCGTTCCTGGATCGGAGTTCGAGCACCCCGCCGATCTCGTGCTGCTTGCGGTCGGCTTCACCGGCGTGGAGCGCGACGGCCTGCTGGCGCGCCTGCCCCTGAGGCTCGATCGGCGGGGGGTGATCGCCGACCGCGCCTACTGTACGTCCGAGGCCGGAGTCTTCGTCGCCGGAGACGCCCGCATGGGCGCCTCCCTGATCGTCCACGCCATCGCCGAGGGCCGGCGCTGCGCCCGCGTGGTGGATGCCCATCTGTCGAACCGCCGGGCCCACACCGACGACCGCGAGCAGGCCGGCGCCGATGGACCCGAGGCGAGCGACCCGGCCGAGTCCAGCGACGACCCCGCGCTGGACACAGCCCTCTAGAGCCGGAGATATGAGCACGCGCGCGCTCGCGCCCCGGCGCGCTCCCATGCTCGCCTCCGGACCCACGCGCTCGGGGCGCCTGGGATCCGGGAGCCGCTCGCAGGCCATGGCCCCCGCCGGGGCGCTGGCTGGTCTCGCCCTTGTCCTCTCCTCGAGCCTGATGCTCGTCCTGGCCGGCGCGGCCCGGCCGAGCGCGATCGCGCCGATCCTCGCCCTGGGCTCACCGAGCTGGCTGACCGGTCCGCTGGGCGGCGCCGGGAGCTGGATCGCCACGAGCCAGCACACCCTGCAGGTGGACCTGACCGCCGGCCTGGCGGTCATGGCGACAGGCTGGCTGCTGGTCGTCGCCGGGGCGCCCCGGCTGTCGCCCCGCGTGCTCTGGGGGGCGATCGTCGCCCTGCACCTCATCTTCCTGCTCGGGGTGCCCACGGCCCTGACCGACGCGTTCAACTACCTCATCTACGCGCGTATGGACGTCCTCCACGGGCTCAATCCCTACGTGCACGACCCGGTGCTGGCCCACCTCGATCCGGCCTACCACTTCTCCACCTGGCACCACCTGCACAGCCCGTACGGTCCGCTGTTCACCCTCATCACCGACGCCGTCGTGCCCCTCGGCCTGGCCGGCTCCTACTGGGCGATGAAGGTCCTGGTGGTCGGATCGAGCCTGGCCTGCCTGGGCCTGATCTGGACGCTGGCCGGCCACGTGGGCCGCTCGCCCCAGCGCGCTGTGGCGTTGGTGGGACTCTGCCCGCTGACCCTGTACTGGGGGCTGGGGGGATTCCACAACGACGTCCTCTTCCTGCTCCCGGTGCTCGCCGGCGCCTACGCGATGACCCGGGGCCGGGACGGGTGGGCGTGCGCGGCTCTGGTGGCGGCCGCCTCGGTGAAGGCCTCGGCGGTTCTGCTCCTGCCTCTCGGGCTGCTCGCCGCCCGTGACCGACGCGCCGCCCTGCTGGGCACCGTCGCCGCTGCCGTTCCCATCGCCGGCGCGAGCCTGCTGGCCTTCGGGGCGCATCTGCCCAACATCTCCGAGCAGTCGCGGCTGGTCATCCCGCTCTCGCCGCCCAACCTGGTCGGCCTGGTCACGGGACAGGGCGGGGCGACGGCAGCCGTGCGCGCCCTGGCCCAGGCCGGCCTCGGCGTGGTCTTCCTCGGCGCTGCATGGCTGGCCTGGCGGCGCCGGAGCCTGCTGGCCGCCGGCGGCATGGTCATGATCGCCCTGCTGCTCAGCCTGGGCTGGGACATGCCCTGGTACGCGGGATGGCTGCTGCCCTTCGCCGCGCTCACCGGATCGCGCAGCGTGCGCCGGGCCGCGCTGGTGGTCACCGCGTTCATGCTCTTCAGCTGGGCGCCCTTCCTGCGCGTCGACCTCCAGCACGGGCTCGGGGCCGGCGAGTTCTCAACCCAGGTCACGCGCGCCAACGCGCTCTACGTCAACCGGCTGCTGGACTGATGGCTCGGGGCCGGGTCGTCAGCGCCGGGCGACGAACATGACGCCTGCGTCACCTCGGTAGGCTTCCTCCCCAGAGAGAGGAGAGAGCCGCATGTCGAAGCTGCCCACCGTCTGCATCGTCGGAGCCGGGTCGTCGGGGATCGCGGCGGCCAAGGCCCTGCACGAGCGGAGCATCCCGGTCGAGGTCTACGAGACGTCCGACCGCGTGGGGGGCAACTGGGTGTTTCGCAACCGCAACGGGATGAGCTCGTCGTACAAGACGCTGCACATCAACACGTCGCGGGAGCGCATGGAGTACTCGGACTTCCCGATGCCCAAGCGCTACCCCGACTTTCCCCACCACACCCACATCGCGGAGTACTTCAACGCCTACGTCGACCACTTCGGCCTCCGTGAGGCCATCCGCTTCGAGAACGGCGTGCAGCTCGCCGAGCGCAACGCCGACGGCACGTGGACGGTGACGCCCGAGCACGGCGAGCCGCGTCGCTTCGATGCGCTGGTCGTGGCCAACGGCCATCACTGGGACGCGCGCTGGCCCGAGCCGCCGTTCCCCGGCGCCGGCACCTTCGAGGGCGATCAGATCCACTCCCACCACTACACCGATCCCGAGCAGCTGCGCGACAAGCGGGTCGTCGTGCTGGGCATGGGCAACTCGGCCATGGACATCGCTGTCGATGCCTCCTACTCCGCCGACGCGACGTTCCTGTGCTCGCGGCGTGGCGCCCACGTGATCCCCAAGTACCTGTTCGGCAAGCCGACCGACCAGATCGGCGGCTCGCCGCGCATCCCGTTCTGCGTGCGGCGCAAGATCCTCGAAATCCTCCTCTTCCTCTACCAGGGCCGGATGGAGCGCTACGGGCTCCCGCGACCCGACCATCGCTTCGGTGAGGCGCACCCGACGATCTCGGGTCGCATCCTCGACCGCCTGGCTCACGGCGCCGTGAGCTACAGGCCGAACGTCTCCAGCCTCGAGGGTCGGTCGGTCCGCTTTGCCGACGGCAGGGTGGAGCACGACATCGACCTCCTCGTCTACTGCACGGGCTACAAGGTGAGCTTCCCGTTCTTCTCCGAGAACCTCATCTCCGCGCCCGACAATGACCTGCCGCTCTATCGCCGGTTGTTTCATCCCGACATTCCCAACGTCTTCTTCGTCGGGCTGTTCCAGCCCCTGGGGGCGATCATGCCCGCGGCCGAGCGCCAGGGGCAGTGGGTGGCACGTTATCTGCGCGGGGAGTACGCTCTGCCGTCGCCCGCGGATCGGCGGCGGGACATGGAGCGCGAGCGCGCCGCCATGTTCAAGCGCTACGTGGCCTCGCCCCGGCACACGATGCAGGTCGACTACGACGACTTCATGCTCGCCATGGCTCGGGAGATGGACGCCGGCTCCGAGCGCGCCCGGTCCGCCGGCTCTTGCCTGCCCGTGGTGCCGCGGGCGGCCGGGGGGGGCGGGGGCCGAGGCGGTCGCCGCATGAGACCGCCCCGGCGCGCGGGCGGGTACCCGCGGCGACCCGCCCCCGGGTCGTGATCGCCCCCGCGCCCCCTGCCCGCTCCGCGAGGCGCGAGCAGACCAAGCGGGCCAACCGCCAGGCGATCCTGGAGGCCGCCCACGAGGTCTTCGCCGAGCTCGGCTACGGCGCCGCCAGCGTGCGCGACGTGATCCGGCGCACCGACCTGGCCGCCGGGACGTTCTACAACTACTTTCCCGACAAGGAGTCGGTCTTTCGGGCCCTGATCGAGGAGAGTGCGGGGCGCGTCCGCACTGCCGTGCGCGAGGCGCGCGCGCGGGCCCGAGGCATCGAGGAGTTCGTCCACGGCGGATATGAGGCCTACTTCGCGTTCATCGCGCGGGATGTCGCGCTGTTCAACCTCATGCGCCGCAACGCGGGGACCATCCGGACGCTCAGCGATGACCCGGCGCTGGCCGAGGGCGTCACCGACCTGGCCGAGGACCTGGAGGCGGCGATGCGCCGTGGTGAGCTGCCGCGCTTCGACGTCGACTACATGGCCGGCGCGATGGCCGGTGTGGGCTTCGAGCTGGGGATGCGGATGCTCGAGCGCGATCCGCCGGACGTCGAGGGTGCCGCTGGGTTTGCCACCGACATCTTCTTGGGCGGCCTGGAGCGGCTGCGGCGCAGGGGTGAGCGGGCCCCGGCCCTATAGTCGCGCCGATGAGCCTGCCGCACGTCCGGTTGATGCCGCGCGGTCCGCTCGCCGGGGGGCGTCCCGGGGTGGTGGAGCTCCGGGCCCGGCGCCGGCGGGCGCCCGGCATGCGTTCACCTCGCGGCGCGGGCCAGCGCGCGCTGGGACTCGCGGGTCCCCTGCTGGGGCCGGACGTCGGGTTGGCGGTGGAGCTGCCCGTCGGCAACGTCGCGACACGATGCCCGCCGCGCGGCGAGGGCTACGTGCTCTGCGCGATCCAGAAGGCCTGGCTGCCGGCCGTGCTGCTCGTCATCCTGCTCACCGGCCTGGGCTACGGGCTAGCCCTGCTCGTGGGTGAGCTGCCGCTCGTGGGCCGACGCTGGCGCCGGGGCGAGCGGCCGCGTCGCGACCGGCCGCCCCACGAGCCATCACCGGCGCTTCGTCGCGACCCCCTCCTGCTCGTCGCCACCTGGGGCGAGATCGGCGACCCCAGCGCTGACCCGCCGATCCACGCCCGGCGCCGTCCCGGACGCCCACGCCCGGCGCCGTCCGACGAGGAGCAGGGCGGGACTCTTCCCGCGCCAACCGCGGCGGCGGACCCGCCGCCGGCGCCGAGCGACTAGAGGGCGCGGGTCCGGGTCCATGCCCACCTTCTGCCGCCACAACCGGTTCATCCACAACTGTCCGATCTGCTCGCCCACCTCCCCGGGGTCCGGTAGCGGCGGGACGCCAGGCGCGTTCGGGCGTGACCCGGCCCCCGTGGCCGAGAAGGCGCCGCGGCGGCGCACGGGCGGCGGCCGGCTCCACGTCCGTCAGGCGGCGCAGGTGGTCGACGACGGCTTTCGCACGCCGCTGGCCCCTGGCCTGCGCTCCTCGGCCGACGCGCAGCGCCTGGCCGTCGAGCTGGCGTTCGCCACGGCCCGCCTGGCCGAGCTTGCGGCGGCGGCGCCGGGTCTCTACGCCGAGGTGGCGACCGGGGCTGACGTCGAGCGGTCGTTGGAGCTCGCCCTGCTGATCGCCCTGCTCTGCCCGCTGGAGGGGGAGCCCGACCCGTGGGAGGGGATTCGCGCGGCGGCCGCGTGCGCCGCGTCGGGCGAGGCGCTGTCCGGCGTCGACGGGCTGCGGTTCGGCCCGCGCGGCACCGGCGAGGCCGGCGCAGCCGACCGGGCGCTGGCCGCCTACCGCGCCTGGGTCGCGCGCCAGGGCTCGCCGCTGGCCGCGTTCACCGGAGACGGTTCCTGGACGCCGGAGCGACGATTCGCACGCGCCTTCGAGCGGCTCGCGCTTCCGGGCCTGCCGCGCGCGGGTCGCTTCGACCTGCTGGTGTGCCTCGGGGTCCTCGGCCGGGTCTCGCTGCGGGCTGGGAGCCTGGGCCTCGGGGGCGACGACACCACGACGGTGGCCGCCAAGCGGCTGCTGGGCATCGGCGATTCGCTCCTGCTCGAGCGTCGGGCCGCCGGGCTGGCCGAGGGCGTGGACATCAGGCTCGACGCTCTCGACCTTGCCCTGCACAACTGGGGCGCGCCCGAGCGCCGGGCCACGCTGGGGGCGGGCGTCCATGCCGATCCGCAGGAGACCGACAGGGTGGCGACGGCGCTCGGCCTCGGGAGGTGAGCCGGGCCCGGGCCTCGCCCGGCGATGCGTCCGGCCCCCGGCGTAGCGTGCTTCGCGTCCTCGCCGCTGCGACCTTCGAAAGGCACGCTGCCCGCATGTCCCTCTGCTTCATCGAGCCCCACGATGCGATCCGCGTCATCGCCGAGTCGGTCGGGCGCGAGGCCAGGCGCCAGCTCCTGGGCGAGCTCGTTCGCGCGTGGGTGGACGAGATCCCCGACGAGGAGCTCGTCGCCCACTACACGAAGGCGATCGACGACCTCGACGAGCACGACCTGTCGATGCTGGCGGCCTGGCACGCTTCGCTGGAGGTTGGCCAACCCATCGCCAACAAGGAGTTCCTCGTCGGTGTGTTCCCGTCGCTGGGCGACAATCGGCGCGAAGCGCTGAAGATCGCCGCCGGCTTTCGCGGCGAGGAGGCCTTCGACGCCGGCGTGGCCGAGGAGCAGGCGCTGGACACGGTGCTGCCCTGGCTCTCGCGTGAGCGCTGCGTTGGCCTGGCCGCCGAGTGCATCGAGCTCTACTGCTGGGACCGCCTGGGCTCGGAGAACTGACGCCGACCGTCGCGTCCGGCTCCACGACAAGGGTGGTCAGGAGCAGTCGGGCAAGCAGGGAGCACAAGCGCGCCCGCTGCAGTCACAACGTCCGGCTGCCCTCGGTCCTCGGAGGCGCCTCGACGTTGTGGATGCGGGTCATCGACTTCGTCCGGTTGCCTGAAGGCGTCGAGGTCTGGCTGACGTTCTGCAGGTTCCGGCGCTGATCGCCCGACTTTTTCGCGCGCGCTGGCACGGGCTACCCCCCCAGCGCCGCCTCGATCTCGCCTCGGGCCTGGGCCGCGTCGTGGAACCAGACAGCCACCATGCCCTGCTCGCGGGCGGCCGCGCAGTTGATCTCCACGTCGTCGACGAAGACGCATTGGTCCCCCTCGAGCCCGAGCCGCTCCAGGGTCAACGCGTAGATCTCCGGCTCGGGCTTGCGCATCCCCACGAAGGCCGAGTCGACCACCACCTCGAAGAGCTCGTCGACGGGCAGCATCGCCCGCCAGCGAGCCTCCCACTCCCGCACGTTGTTGGTCAGCATGGCCAGCCGCAGGCCGCGCGCCTTGAGCGTGCGCAGGTAGTCGATCATCTCCGGATTGGGCCGCAGGTGTGACCCGAGGCCTTCGCCCAAGCTGGCCATCCGCACCTCGGCGCCGAGCTCGACGGCCAGTGCCGCGTCGAGGCGGGCGAGGAAGTGCGCCTCGGTCACACGACCCTTCTCCAGTTCGAACAGTGGGTTGGCCCCGTCGTGCTCGGCCACCGAGACCATGGCCCGACCCAGCGCCTCGAGGGGCACGCCGTTCTGAGCCAGCACGCTGGCGACGGCCGCCTCCAGGGGGGTGGTCAGCACCCCGCCGAAGTCGCTGATGACCGCCTTGATCCGACCCATGCCACTCACCCCTCGCGACGGGCGATGACGTAGGGGCCGTTGCCCGCCTGCCCCTCCATCGTCCACGACAGGAAGCTGACGTCCCAGCGCACCCCGCGGGCACGGACCGTCGCCGCCGCCAGCGCCTCGCCGGCAGCGCGGCGGGGAAACTCGGCCTCCTCGTCCATCCACAGCTCGAGGCCGGCGTGGCGCGGACGCCCGGCCGCGTCGTAGGTGGTTGACAGCAGGGGCTCGGCGACGGGCCGGGTGGCCCCTGCCTCGTCGCGGACCCAGGCGGCGATCTGCTCACTCGCGTGGCTGGAGCCCCGCCGCGGGCGGCGCGCGTCCAGCATGACGGCCCGCCCATCGCCCAGCCAGGCCGCGAGCCATCGCGTCAGCGGCGTGGTCGCGCCGGCGAGGACCGGTCCGGCGCCAAGCAGCCCACTGCCCTGCACGGCTCGCTCGCCGTCCGGGCCCGAGATCCGGCCGCTGACCCGGCACGAGCCCCACCCCTGCGACCCCGCACCCGTGGTGGTCGAGTCGCTTGCTGGGATTGCGCTCTCGGCGCTGGCTTCATCGGTCGGGGTGACCTCGAGCTCGCCGGCCAGGCCGGCGGCGGCCGCGGCCCACCGCCAGCTGAGCCTGCCCCTGCCCACCTCGAGCGAGACCCCTTCGCCGGCCGCGGCGAGCAGGCGCGCCTCGTCGGCCCCCAGCGCAAACGCGACGAGGGGAAGGGCCCCGGCGGCGTCGGCTCCGGAATGGGCGGCGATCAGCACGCCCGCCGCCTCGCCGGCCGCGTCGGAGAAGGCGATGGCGCCGGGCGACGCGACGGGCTCGGCCGTCCGCCCGCTCCCCGGCGGCGCGCTCACGGTTGCCTCGGGGCAGCCGGTCCGCTCTCGCGGCCGCTGCCCTCGACATCGGTCGGACGCTGGGGGGGGCGCAGCCCCGGCCTGGCCGGATCCCCCAGGGACTCCGCCGCCCCGGGGGATCCGGGCGTTCCCGGTGACCCCGGGCCGCCCCTCGGCCGCCCGTAGACCCCCCCGGTCAGCCGCCCGCCCAGCCGGCGGACGAGGGCCCGACGCACGAGCCCGCGGCTCGCGGGCACGAGCAGGACGAGCCCGATGACGTCGGTGATGAACCCGGGAGTGATGAGAAACGCCCCGCCGACGACCACCAGCGTGCCGTCCAGTGCCTCGCGGGCCGGAATCCGTCCGGCGGCCAGTGCCTCGCGGAATCGTCGCCACGCGACGCGTCCCTGCGCGCGCATGATGGCGCTGCCGATGGCCGCGTCGAGGACCATCAGGCCGATGGTCGGCAGGGCGCCGATCGCGTGGTCGATCTGCAGGATCACCCACAACTCGGCGACGGTCAGCAGTCCCAGGGCAAAGAGGGCGAAGAGCACCATGCCGTCAAGGCTATCCTCGTGGGATGGTTTCCCCAGAGGACGTCAACGAAGCGCTGGCCAACGTCATCGATCCCGAGCTCGGGCTGGACTTCGTCGAGCTGGGGTTGGTCTACGGCGTGGAGATCGCCGAGGGCAAGGTCGACATCACCTTTACCCTCACCTCTCCCGCCTGCCCGATCGGCCCCTCGGTCTCCGAGCAGATGCAGGAGTTCGTGGGTGAGCTCGACGAGGTGGACGAGGTGGTTGTCCACATGGTGTTCACCCCGCCGTGGACGCCGGAGCGGATGAGCGAGGACGCGAAGTTCGCGCTCGGCTTCTGAGCGGCCGGCGCCGGCCGGCATCAGCGGCGGCGCTGCTCATCCTTGCCGGATTCGCTGTCGTGGGGACCGATCCCCCGGCACCGGCTGTCGGCGCTCCCGCCCCACCGGCCCTCGGCGCTCCCGCCAGCCCCTCGCCCGGCTCCGCCGCCCCCCTCACCGCCTCGGCCGCCATCCTCGGGCCCGTCCGCGACCCGGGCCGGCTCGTCGTCCTGCTGCGCCGCCCCCGGCGCGCTGCCCCGTCCGCCCACGCGGCCGCCGCGCTGCGCTCCGCTGTGGAGGGGACAGTCGCCCGGGCCGGAGGCCGGCTCGCCGGGCGGGAGGTCGCGCCCATCGGCCTGCTGACCGTCACCCCGGGCCCGGACGGCGCCGCCCGGCTGACCCGGGCGCTTCAGGCCAACCATGCCGTGGTCTCGGTCACGCCCGAGCGGCGCTTCTCGCCGCGGTCGGTCCCCGACGATCCGGCCCTGGCGCTCCCCGACCCCGTTGCGCCATCTGTGGTCCCGGCCGAGTGGTGGGCGGCGCGCGAGAACCTGCCCGCCGCCTGGGCCATCACCCGGGGCGACGGGGCGCTGGTCGCGGTCATCGACACCGGCGTCGACGTCTCCCACCCGGAGTTCGCCGGCAAGGTCGTCGCCGATCTCGAGCACGACTCAACGCCCGGTGACGGACCGGCGGGCACCGACCCGGTGGGCCACGGGACCCACGTCGCCTCCCTGGCCTGCGCGGCGACCGGCAACGGGCAGGGCATCGCCGGGGCCGGCGCGGACTGTGGACTGCTCGTGGAGAAGTCCGATCTCACCGACGACAGCGTCGCCGCGTCGCTGGTCGAGGCGACGGACCGCGGCGCCCAGGCCGTCGTCATGAGCTTCGGCAGCGAGGGCCAGACGGCGGCCTCGCCGGCGGTGGCGCGCGCCCTGGCCTACGCCGCCGCCCACCAGGTCGTGCTCGTGGCCGCGGCCGACGACCGTCCGGTCAGCGAGCAGGGACCGCCGGCCGATGCGCTGCAGCCCACCGGCACCGGCCCGACGCTGGGCTCGGGCATCGGGCTGTCGGTGACCGCGGCGGATGCCGCCGATGCGCGGGCGCCGTTCGCCGGGTTCGGCACCCAGATCTCCATGGCCGCCTACGGGGCCTACCTGCCCGGGATGGCCAACGAGCCGCTGGGGCTGCTCGGAGCCTTCCCGTCCGCCCCCACGTCCCTCGAGCAGCCCACCATCAATCCGCTGGCGCCGGGGTGCGGCTGCCGTGTCACCTTCACCGGCGATTCGCGCTACGCCGAGCTGCAGGGGACGTCCATGGCCGCACCGCAGGTCGGCGCGGTGGCCGCGCTCATGCGCCGGCTCAACCCGGATCTCGGTGCCTCCGACGTCATCCGCTTGCTGGAGGCCACGGCGCGGCGATCGGCTGGGACGGGATGGACGAGCGATCTGGGGTGGGGCATCCTCGACGCCGGCGCCGCCCTCGACGCGGCCCGGCGGATCGACCGGCGGGCACCGATCTCCCGCCCGTACGCGCGGGCGCGAACCCGGGCGCGGTCGGTGCTCTTGCAGGTGGTGGCCAGCGATCCCGCTCCCGCTGGGCTGATCGCCTCAGGCGTGGCCTCAGTCGAGCTCTTCGGCGCCCCGGCCGGGCGTCCTGTGCGCCGCCTCGCGCGCCTGGCGCCGGGCGCACGCTTCCGGCTGCGCGGCCGCGCCGGCCAGCTCTGGCGCCTGCGGACCGTGGCCGTCGACCGGGCCGGCAATCGCGAGCACCCGCCGTCCGCGGTGGAGGCTCGCGTGCGGTTCCTGGGTCAGCGCCGAGGCCGGCGCTGAGCCCGCCGGGTTCGTCACGCCTTGGCCGCGGCGCCGCGAGACGCGCCGGCGCCGTTTGATCCTGGGGAGCTCTCGGCTGGCCCCGCGCTCCTGGTCGGCGAGGCCCTTGGCGTGGGCTGGCCCCCGGTGACGCCCTTGGAGGACGCTCGCAGCAGCTCATCCAGCGCCGCCTGGATCCCCGTGCCGATGCTCTCGAGGTCGGGCAGCGCGTCGTAGTCGCCGAGCAGGCCGAAGTCCATCCGTCCGTTGTAGGACATGATCGCGATGGCCAGCGCGTGGTTCTCGGGCAGGAACGCCACCGGAAAGATCTCCTCCAGCTCGCGGCCGAGCACGTAGAGCGGGAACTGGGGCCCGGGGACGTTGGTCACGATCAGGTTGAACAGCCGGGTGGAGAAGTTCAGCCGGGACGCCTGGGCGAGCACGGTGGGCGGCGCGAAGTTCTGCACGCTGGCCAGCACCTCCGCACCGACTGCCTGCTTTGACTCCTTCAGCCCGTCCATGCCCTGCTTGACGAGCTTGAGGCGGGTGACCGGATCCTTGACGTAGACGGGAAGCGGCCCGCGCATCGCGGCGATCTGGTTGCCCAGGCTGTTGTGCTGATCGTCGCTGCGGATCGAGACGGGAACCAATGCCCGCAACTCGACCCCCTCGGTGCGCAGGCCCCGCTTGCGCATGAACTCGCCCAGCGAGCCGGCGACGACGGTCAGGACCACGTCGTTGACGGTGCAGCCGAAGGCGTTCTTGACCGCCTTGAAGTCGGCGAGGGAGTTGCGCACCGCGACGAAGCGCCGGTGGGGCCCGATCGGCACGTTTAGCGGGGTGGGGGGCGCCGGGTTGAGCCCGGCCCAGACCAGCTCCCCCATCCCCTCGACCGCCTCCCGCGCCTTGCCCAGCGCGCGACCCGGCCGGGTGGCTGCGCCCACGGCTCCGGTGGCCAGTCCGACCGAGGCGCGAACCATGCCCTTGACGCCCGTGGCCAACAGCTCGGCCGTCGTCGGCTCGGGTCGCGGCTCCCAGGCGTCCCCCGCCGCCTCGGGCGCGGGTGGGGGCTCGGGCGTCACGTCGAAGATCACCTGGGCGATGTCCACGCCGGCGATGCCGTCGATCAGCGCGTGATGGGTCTTGGTGATGAGCGAGAAGCGCTCGTCGGTCATGCCCTCGACCATCCACACCTCCCACAGCGGCTTGGAGCGGTCCAGGCGCTGGGAGAAGATCCGTGCCGCCAGGCGCATCAGCTGCTCATCGCCCCCCGGGGCCGGCAGCGCGGTGTGGCGCACGTGGTACTCGAGGTTGAACGAAGGGTCGTCGACCCACACCGGGCGGCCGCTCTCCAGCGGAGGATGGGCCAGCTTCTGGCGGTAGCGGGGGACGAGGTGAAGTCGCCCGCGCAGCGAGTCCAGCAGATCCTCGTGCGGCGGCGGCGGGCCGTCGAAGATGGTGATCCCGCCCACGTGCATGTGCGAGCTGGCGCCCTCTTGGTGCAGGAAGGAGGCATCGATGGCGCTCAGCCGGTCGAGGTGCTTCTGGGCCATCGCTCTTCTCCAGTCGCGGGGGTCGCGCTCGCGGATCTCGCCCTCCAAGCGTAGTGGCTTTGCCCCGGTTGGCGTGCGTCTGGCCGGGCGGTGGCCACACCTCCCTAGAGTCCATCGCCCATGCGCCCAGCGCTGCACTCCCGCCTGCTCGCGCCGATCCTGCTGGCCACCGCTGCGCTCGCCGGCTGCGGTGGTTCCTCGTCCTCGCCAACTCCCCACGCGGGCCTGACCGCGCCACCCCCCTTCAACGCCGCCGACTTCCCGCCCGGGGCCGGCCGCAGCGCGGCCCAACTGGGCGCCGGACTGCCGGTCGGCGGTGAGGTCGCGCCCACCGAGTCGATCTTTCACCCCGGGACGGATCGTTTCGGCTTTGCCCTGTTCGACCCGGGCCGCAAGCAGATCACCGGGGCCGAGGTGGCCATGTATGTCGGCTCGGCCACCGCCACCGATCTGCACGGTCCCTATCCGGCGGTGGAGGAGTCGCTGCACGTCGATCCGGCCTTCCAGAGCCAGACCGTGGCCAAGGATCCGGACGCTGCCACATCGGTGAGCGTCGGACAGGTTCCGCTCGGCGGCGTCCGTGCGCAATCGGTCTTCGTGCTGGCCCGGGTCGGGGGCAGGCTCGAGGCCTTTCAGCCCGCCGCCGTGCCCGTGACCCCGGCCAGCACAACCGGCGTGCCCCCGAGCGTCGGCCAGCTGGCGCCGCTCATCCATACCCCGACCACGGCCTCGGTGGGTGGCAACGTGGCGAGCATCGATACCCGCCAGCCCCCGGACGACATGCACGCTGTCGACTTGGCCAGTGCGCTTGGCCACAAGCCGGTGTTGCTCCTCTTCGCTACGCCCCAGCTCTGCCAGAGCCGGGTGTGCGGACCGGTGGTCGACATCGCCGAGGAGCTCAAGTCGCGCCTGGGGAGTCAGGCCGAGTTCATCCACATGGAGATCTACAACGACAACCAGGTGGCCAAGGGGTTCCGCCCCCAGGTCCGCGCCTACCGCCTGCCCACCGAGCCGTGGGCGTTCGCCATCGACCGCCGCGGGCGGATCGTCGCTCGGATCGAGGGAGCCTTCTCGCTGGCCGAGCTGACCAGCGCCGTCCAGCGGGCGATCAGCGCCTGAGCGCCGCGGGCCCGGTGACCACCCGGGCCGCCGCCACCCCGAGCAGGACGCACATGAGCACCGCGCTGGCCACGCACCACTGGCACACGGCGTGGATGCGAAACAGCTCGGCCCAGGTCAGGTAGGCCGACAGGCAGACCCCGAAGGCGCACAGCCCGGCGGTGACCAGTCGGCCGGTGGCGCCGCGGGCCAGCAGCGAGAGCAGGATCGTCGCGTAGCCGACGATGCCGATCAGCGCCACCGGCACGCTGGCCAGCGTCGAGAACCGCGAGGTCTGCACCCGCTCGCAGGCATCCCCGGCCAAACAGAACGCGTGCAGCTTGGCGTAGTGCACGTAGGTCAGGTAGGCGGCGATGGCAAGACCCAGCGCCCCGACCACCGCCGCGGCTGCGCTCAGCCGGTCCCGCCGGGCCCTGACCCGAGTGAGGGGGGAGGCCGGCGGGACGATCGGCCGGGCCACGCTCACCCGGCGCCCACCTGCTGGAGGGCGCTCTGGATCGGGGCGTCGAAGTCGGCCGGCGTCAGGTTGCCTGCACTCAGCTGCTGGCCGGGTTGCCCGGTGGCGCCGATCAAGAAGCTCGGGGTGGAGTTGACCTTGGACTTGGTGGCGGCACTGTCGGCGGCGGCGAGTTGGCGCTGAACCGACGCCGAGGACGAGTCGCGGGCCGCACGAGCGCCGTCCAGACCGGGGATCCCGGTGGCGATGTGCAGCAGGTAGCTCGGAGTGACGTACCCGGTGTTCTCCTGCCTCTGGTTCTGGTACCAGAGCTCGATGTAGGGCCAGAGCTTGTTCTGGAGTCCGGCGGCGGCCGCGTAGCTGGCCGCCTTGCTGGAGTCGGGCCCCAGGATCGAGATGTCCGAGAAGACGACGCGCAGCTTGCCGGCCCGGACGTAGCGCTGGATGAGATCGGGCAGGACGCTGACCTCGAACTCCCGGCAGTACGGGCACTGCAGGTCGGCGAACTCCTCCAGGGTCAGGGGCGCCGTTGGGTTGCCCAGGGCCGTGCCCTGGCTCGGGATGCCGGTGAGCAGCGCATTGACGGCGTCGGCCCCGGGAACCTTCTCGGGCGTCTGGACGGCGGTCGGAGCCGACGGCGAGCTGGTCGTTGGAGCCGCGGGGGTCGACGCCGGTCCGGCCCCGCTGGTGAGCAGGCTCTTCGAGGTGGCGCCCGAGCCACCGGTGACGGCGATGGCCACCACGGCGCCGATGATCGCCAGGCCGACGACCAGGCCCAGCAGGTACAGGCGGCGCCGGCGGTCGCCGGGCGGGGATGGGTCGTTGGTGCTCATCTGGCTGGCGCTCCGTCTTTCGTGAATGGTTGTCGGCAAGCCTCAGTGTGGAGTAAGGAGGGGGATCCCCGACGCTCGGGGGCGCCGGCCGGCACCGCGTAGTCCCGGGCCGAGGCTGCGGTTAGGCTGGTGCTCGTGGCCCGGCTGCTGTACGTGACGAGCCGGAGCGCGAGCTTCATCCGGCTGGACGCCGAGCTCCTCTCCGAGCGCCACGAGCTGGCCGAGCTGCATGGGGCGCGCAACGTGCTCGACCCGCTTGCCGTGGCCCGCGCGGTCCGGCGCGCCGAGTTGGTCGTCGGGTGGTGGGCCTGGTGGCACACGGCGCTGCCAGTGGCTGACGCGCGCCTGCTGCGCCGTCCATGCCTGTTGATCGTCGGTGGCTTCGACACGGCCAGCGAGCCGCGGATCGGCTACGGGCTCCAGCGCGGGGGTCCGCGACGCTGGCTCAGCCGCGCGGTGATGCGCGGCGCGAGCGCGCTGGTCACCAACTCGGAGTACTCGCGAGAGGAGATCGCCCGTACCGTCGGACCGCTCGCTGTGCGCGTCGACGTCGTCCACCACGGAATTCCCGACCGCTTCGGCGAGCCGCGGACGCCGCCCGCCGGGCGTCCGCTCGTGCTCAGCGTGGGAGTGGTGGACGCCGCCAACCTGCTGCGCAAGGGTCACGGCCCCATGGCCGATGCCGCCGCGCGGGTGAGCGAGGCCGATTGGATCCTGGCTGGCGCGATCGAGGCGGACGCGACGGGCGAGGAGCTGCGGCGCAGATCGGCCGGCCGGCTCGGACTCCCCGGCTGGCTGGAGACCACGACGCTGGACGCCCTCTACCGCCGGGCCGCGGTCTACGTCCAGCCCTCGGTGCACGAGGGCTTCGGGTTCGCGGTGGCCGAGGCCATGCTCGCCGGCTGCGTGCCCGTCATAACCCGCGCGGGGGCGCTGCCGGAGGTCGTGGGGGAGACCGGGGTCCTGCTCGACGACGCACGCCCCGAGACGGTCGCCGCCGGGGTTCGGCGCGCGTTGGGCCTGGCTGCTCAGGGAGCGGGAGCCGGTGCCCGGGCTCGGGTGCTGCAGCGCTTTCCCGTCTCGGGGCGGCGCGACGGCCTGCTCGCCGCCGTGGACCGTCTGCTGGCCGGCGGCCGCGGTGGTCGCGGCGGTTAGGCTCTCTGGCCGGCGGCCGCGTCCGGTGGGCGCTGACCCGGCGACTGTCCTGTCGCACGACACCGAGGAGCCGCTGTAGTGGCCTGGGATTTCTCGACCGACCCCGAGCTCCAGGAGAAGCTGGACTGGATGCGCGACTTCGTGCGCGAGGAGATCTGGCCGCTGGAGACCCTCGACCTCGAGTACGCCGGCATCCGACGGGCCTTCGCCCCGCTGCAGGAGCAGGTCAGGGCCCGCGGGCTGTGGGCCGCGCACCTGGCGCCTGAGCTCGGCGGGCAGGGGTTCGGTCAGGTCAAGCTCGGGCTCATGCACGAGATCCTCGGCTCGTCGCTGCTTGCCCCCTTCGCCTTCGGCAATCAGGCGCCCGACTCGGGCCCGGACGAGGTGCACCGCCAGAGCGTGGCCCGCCAGATCCTCCGCGGCTACCAGGCGCCGGCGGATGGGGTGCCGAGCGAGCACGTGCCCACCCGCCGTGAGACGGCCCGCCAGCGCTTCGCGCACCTGCTGGAGGCGGTGAGCGCCAACGACTGACTTGGTCCGGCCGGGGGAGCGGCGATCACCGTGAACCGCACCCTGATCGCCATCCTGGTCATCCAGCTCCTGCTGGCCACGGTCTTCGTGGTGCTGGCCGCCGGCGGGGTCCTGCGCCCCTGACCTCGGTGCCTACACTGGCCGACATGGCTCCGACCAGCTCGCCGCCGGTCCCCGAGCGCCTCCTGCTCGCCTCCCCGCGCGGCTACTGCGCCGGGGTCGACCGCGCTGTGCAGACCGTCGAGCGGGCGCTGGAGCTCTACGGCCCGCCGGTCTACGTGCGCAAGGAGATCGTGCACAACAAGCACGTTGTCGACCAGTTGCGCTCGCGCGGCGCGGTGTTCGTCGACGAGGAGACCGAGGTGCCTGAGGGCGCGGTCGCCGTCTTCTCGGCCCATGGGGTGGCACCGTCGGTCCACGCCAACGCCCGCAAGCGCCACCTGCGCACCATCGACGCCACCTGCCCGCTGGTGACCAAGGTCCACGTCGAGGCGCGCAAGTTCGCCTCCGAGGGCTACACCATCGTCCTCATCGGCCACGCCGGGCACGAGGAGGTCGAGGGCACCATGGGCGAGGCCCCCGAGCGCATCCTGCTGGTGGAGACCGAGGCCGATGTCGACACGCTGGAGGTCGAAGATCCGGCGCGGGTGGCCTACGTCTCTCAGACCACACTGTCGGTCGACGAGACGCGCACGATCATCGCTCGGTTGCGCGAGCGCTTCCCCGGGATCATCGGGCCGCGCACCGACGACATCTGCTACGCCACGACCAACCGTCAGGCCGCCGTCAAGCAGCTCGCCGCCGAGTGCGACGTCGTCCTGGTCATCGGGTCGACCAACTCGTCCAACTCCCAGCGCCTGGTCGACGTCACCCGCGACCTGGGCACCGAGGCCCACCTGATCGACAACGAGGCCCAGGTTTCCGACGAATGGCTCCTCGGCCGGCGGACGGTCGGCATCACCTCGGGGGCCAGCGCCCCCGAGGAACTCGTGCAACGGCTCGTTGACTACTTCCGTGCGCGCGGCACGTCGGAGGTGGCCGAGCTCCAGGTGGTCGAGGAGGACGTTCGCTTCATGCTGCCCAAGGTCATCCGGCAGGCCGTGGTCGCCGCCGAGGGCTCGCCCGCTCCCGCCCTGGCGTGAGCCGTCCGAGACGGCGCCCGTCGGCGCCGGCTCGGCCCCCTCAGCTGTGAGCGCGCCGGCGCCGGCCACCCTCGTCGTCTCCGACCTGCACCTGGGCACGCGCGTGGGCGTGGACCTGCTGCGGGCACCCGCGGTCCTGGAGACGCTGCTGGCCGAGCTCTCGGGCGTCCAGCGCCTCGTCCTGCTCGGCGACGTGATCGAGCTGCGCACCGGTCCCCAGCGCCAGGCCCTGGAGGCCGCCCGGCCCGTGCTCTGCGCCCTGGGCGGGGCGGTGGAGGAGGTGGTGGTCGTCCCCGGCAACCACGATCACGCGCTGGTCGCGCCGTGGCTGGAGCAGCGCGCCGGCGAGGACCCCGACGGGCTGGGCGCCGAGCAGCTGATCGGCGCTGGCCAGGCTTCGCCCCTTGGCGAGGCCCTTGCGCAGGCCCTGCGCCCGGCCGCCACGACGTTCGCCTATCCCGGCCTCTGGCTCGCCCCGGGCGTCTACGCCATGCACGGGCACTACGTCGATCGCCACCTCACCCTTCCCGCCTTCGAGCGCCTGGGGCTCGGCCTGGTCGAGCGCTACCTGGCCGGGCGGGCGGCGCGCCGGCCCGGATCGGCAGGCTACGAGGCGGTCCACGCGCCGCTCTACGCGCTCTTTGATGCCCTGGCCCAGCAGCGTGAGCCGAGTGGGGAGGCCGAGCGTCCGGGGGCCAGCGTCCGAACCTGGCACCGGCTGGCCCGCGGTGAGCGGCGCCTCGCGCCGTCGACCCTGGCCCTGCGCGTGGGCGTCGGTATCGGCGTCGCCGCGCTCAACCGAGCGGGCATGGGGCCCCTCAGTCCGAGGCTGGGCGCGCCCGAGCTGCGCCAGGCGGTGCTGGCCGCGGCCGGCGAGGTGACGGGGCGCCTGGGGATCGATGCCGATCACGTGCTCTTCGGCCACTCCCACCGGCCCGGGCCGCTGCCGGGCGATTCGCCGCAGGAATGGCGCACACCGATCGGATCGCGGCTGCACAACGCGGGAAGCTGGGTCTACCAGCCCCACTTCCTCACCCACGTGGGTCCGAACCCGTTCTGGCCCGGGGGCGCCCTACGGCTGCCGGCGTGCGGTGCGCCGGTGCTGCGTCGCCCGCTGATCGGCTGGGGGCGGGGGGAGCTCACCGACGCGGTGGCCCAGGTCCGGGAGGCGCAGGCCGCGGAGCGGGGCCCGGGGGGTCGCTCGCTGCGGTCTCGGCCACGCCGGGCGTGAAGCACACGGCGTGGCAGACGACGCCGGGCCCGATGTCGAGGCGCAGCTCGCCCGCGGTGTGCTGGTGGTGCTCGATCAGGGCGTAGGCGCCGGGATGGGCCACCCGGAGCGCTCGTCCGTTGACCCGTGCCTCTCCATCGCCTTCGAGGACCGCCCACACCCCGCCGGCTTCGTAGCGACCCGACCAGGCTCCCGGCTGGTCCTCGGTCTGGGGCTCGAGCTGCGCGCCGGGCACGTCCTCGGGGCGCAGCGCGATGACCGGCTCGCGTGGGGACTCGAGTAGGCGGCCGATGGCCGCCTCGGTGGGCGCGTAGCCGCCCTCGCCGAAGTGGGCCTCGACGAGGGCGAGGGCACCGTCGAACAAATACCGCGAGGGCCAGCCCTCGACCCCGTAGTCGTCCCAGAGCTCGTGCTCGGAGTCGATGCAGACCGGATAGGGGATGCCCAGGCGGGTCACCGCCTCGGCCACGCGCTCGGGTTCGCGTGACGGGGGAAAGTCGCCGACGTGAACGCCGACGATGGCGAGCCCGGCGTCGGCGTAGCGCTCGTGCCATGCCCTCAGGTAGGGCAGCGTGCGCAGCGAGTGCACCCGGCAGAAGTCCCAGAAGTCCACGAGCAGCGGCCGGCCGGCGACGTCGTCCAGGCGGATCGGCGGGGAGCCGATCCAGCGCAGGCCGCGGGGAAACGGCGGGGCGGGGATGGCCGGAGGCGCCGGATCCACGGCGCGGCGACGCTAGCAGCGGGGTGGCGGCTGGTCCAAGCTCGTCACCTACAAGCATCGGTGCTGAGGCCGGTCAGCCGGGTGCCTAAGCGCCCTGCGGGCCGCAGGATCGCGATGACACACGCTGCGATGGCCACCTCGTCGAGGGTCGCCAGGATGTCGATCACGCCAGCCGCCTCCGGCTGGCCGGCCTCGGGTCCCAGCGGCACGCCGGTGGTTCGAGAGAGCACCCAGACCGCGGCGATGGTGAGGTTGGCGACCGCCCCGGCCGCCAGGGACCGCCACTTGTCGGGCTGGCGATAGACCCGTGTTCCCCACGCCAGCTGGCTGGCTGACACGACAGCGAAGAAGACGCCATAAAGGAAGCCCTCGCCGAAGTGTTGGACCAGGGCGACGGCATGGATGACGCCGGCGGCGACAGCGAAACCGGCCACGAGCCGGATCGGGTCCAAGCGGCAGCGACACGCTGGTTTGACAGCGCCGGTCATCGCGCGAAGCACGAGCGAGGCGCGACGCCTGTCACCGTGGCAGCCTCGAGTGAGCGTTTGGCATAGACCGACGTCGCACGTATGAGGAGCACTGACGGCTGCGGGAGGGGGCGGTGAAGATCAGGCCCTCGATCCGGTGGCCGGCGTGTCCCAGGGGCCAGCACCGGGCCAGCGGATGCCGGGTGGAGCATTCGGGCGATGGGTGTTCTGGGGCCCGTCGGCATGTAGTCAGCGGTTTGCCGCGGAGATGAGAAAGAGCGCGAGCGACGTGAACCCCACCATGACCGCGAGCATCCAGCCCTGCGAGCGCACCGCGTCCCGTGAACGCTGGTAGACGGCGATGGCGCGGTCGTGGGCGAGCACGAGGCCGGCGACGTGGCCGAGCACCAACGCCCCCACCTGCACATACCAGATGCCGGTGGCGCTGATGAGGTTGTAGTCGACCGAGGCGTGTGCGGTCCCCAACAGGTTTGATCCGTGGCCGAGGGGATCGGAGACGAGCGCGGCGGTGCTCTGGCCCTGGTAGACCAGGAACGAGAAGTAGTGAGCGATGGCATAGGCCGCGGCGATGGGGACCAGCGAGTGCACGAACCGCAGGGCGAGCTTCCCGGTGGGCTCGCGCGACACCTCGCCGCCTTCCACCAGCGTGCCGCCAGCGAAGCGCATGCCGAGGATGCCCAGGCGGTAGAGCGACCCGGCGAGCAGGATGCAGGCGAGCAGCCCCACGGTGAAGCTCGCCTCCAACGCGGTGTCGGCCGTCATCCCGATGCGGAGGAAGTCGCTGCGCAGGCCCGACCCCAAGACATCGTTCCACAGCGGCCCGTTGGTGACTCCGTCAAAGGTCGTTGAGCCGATCATCACGCACAGCATCGCCACCGCCCCCGGCGACGGCTCGAGCTCCGCGACGCCGGCCAGCGGCGGATGCCAGCACAGCACGCCGTCGCGTCGGACCCACGGGGAGATGCGGGCAAAGAAGCCGAAGTACACCCCGAACCCGTCCGCTCGCCCAGACCACGGCTCGATGCCGAACAGGCTCATGCCCACGAGCTGGACGGCCATGTAGCCCAGGGCGAGCAGCGCCAGCGTGCTGGGACGGTCCTTGTTGACGTAGGCGAGCTCCACCCAAGCGAAGCCCGCAATGGTGAGCGCAGCGGGCCAGCGCCCGAGCCAGGATGGATAGACGAGCGGAGCGGGAAGCTGCTGCTTGACCGCACGCCCGGCGAGCCACGCCACCGCTCGGGCGATCGCACGCCACGGGCTCAGCAGGCGAAAGACGTCGCCGAGGAGCAGGCTCATGACCACTCCGCCGACCCAGAAGATCACGTAGACGAAGGTCGGCGCGACGTTGGCCAGCGGGTTGCCCTGCTCGCCCGCCAGGCCGGCGTAGAGCACGACCGCGAAGACGGCCACGCCCAGCGCGCCCAGGACGACGTCGACCGCCGGGGGCAGTGGCAGCACGCGCCTGGCGACGGTGCGCTGCAGCCGCGGCTTGGGCCACAGCAGCGCCAGCGCCGCGAAGGACAGCACGAGCACCATCGCCGCGGCCCAGGCGAACAGCCACACCGGCACCGGGATGTCCGCCCGGCCGACCAGCCCGTGGGCATCGGCGACTGAGGGCAGCACAGCACCCGCCGCGCCGAGGATCAGCGCGGCGGGCACGGCCCGGACCAGACGACGGCCCACTACTGCACCTCCAAGGAGGCGATCTTCTCGCTGCGGTGCTCCAGCTCGATGTCGAAGGCCCCCTGGAGTGCGGCCGGGAAGCGGAACAGCGCCGGGCGGCCCGGGGCGACGTCCATCTTGAGGTCATAGACGTGGACGTGAACCTCGTCTGAGACGTCCGAGGTGACACGGATTGAGGCTTGCGAGCCCTTCTTTACGGAGATCGTCCTGATGCCCCCCTGCGGCTTGCCACCGGCCACGACGATCTCGGCGGTGCCGACTGTGGTCTTGTATCCCCCGCCCGAGAACGAGGCGATGACAAAGCCGGCGATGGCCACGACGACAAGGGCGGCGAGCAGCCCGAGCCGGGCGTTGGTGCTCATTGTGTTTCCTCCTGGATCGAGGTGCGAGCAACAGGCCGCGCGGCCGTTGCCCACGCGTCCGGTCAGACCAGGAGGACTGCCGGCGGCGCCCGACCGCCGATGCGCAAAGCCAGGACCGAGCCGCGCGGGCCCGACCGATCGGCCGGGCGCACCGACCCCGGCCGGGAGGGACGTAGCTGCGCCCGGTCGCCCACGCCGGCGATGACCTCGGCCACGAGATCCTGGGCAGCGTCGGCGCCGCGGAGGCCCAGAGCGACGAGCCCCCCGACACAGATCGCCAGCGGGGCAAACAACCACCCATCCTCGCCCAGCACCGCCGAGAGACCGGAGGGATGGCCGCCGGCGAGCACCCCCTCGGTGAGCTCCTGCACGCAGAAGATGAGCGCCACGGCCACCGCGCAGACACCCCACAGCAGCGCGAAGGGCATCACGCGGCGCGGCCCGCGGGGCACGCCCCGCGCCAGCCGGGCGAGCGCCACCCCGGCGAGCAGGGCCAGCAGGACTGCCAGCACCGGGCCGACGAGGTGGAGATAGCCGTGGCCGCTGCGCCCCAGCGCCTCTGAAGCGTGCCGGCCAAAGGCCAGCCGGTAGCGACCCTCGTGGAGCGCATAGCCACCCCCGATCAGCAGGGCACAGGCGCGGATGCTCGGACGACATCGGGGCATCGCCCAGAGTCTGCCAGAGCCCCGGATTTCGAATGGGCGGGCTGGCCGCGGGTAGCGTAGGCGCCGTGCGCTGGCCCAGTGCGCCCGCGGCGGCGGCCAGCCTGGTGGTGCGGCTGGGTCTGGTGGCGGTGGCAGGCGCCGGCTGCGGCGGGCCCCGGGGGGTCGCTCTGCGCCCTGAGTCCGGGGTGGCCCGCGGCTCGACGTTGATCCCCGTGACCGCGGGCCGGGGGGCGCGCTATCGCCCGCCCGCGGGCGCCCACGACGCGGCCCGGGCCGCCCCTTGCGCGGCACTGGGCCCCGGGGTCTACGGCGTGCACCTCGAGCTGTTTGCGGCCGGCCGGGTGGTCGTCGTCCCTGCGGGCATCGGCGTACGCCCGCCGCTGCTGCGCGACGGGGCCGAAGTGCGCGGCGGGCGCTGCGTGTTGCGCCTGCGCACGCTGGAGCCGACGGGGCTGATCGCCGTCGGCGCCGGGGCCGGGACGCCTACGCTGGGGACGCTGTTCGCAGTCTGGGGCCGGCCGTTGTCGCCAGCGCGAATGGCCGGATTCGTCGGTCGGGTGCGCGCGTGGTTGGGCGGCGGCCGCTGGCACGGAGATCCGGCGGCGATCCCGCTGCGCCGCCACGCGCAAGTCGTGGTCGAGGTTGGGATTCCACCCATCCCGCCCCACTCACGGTACGGATTCCCGCCTGGGTACTGAGCCTGGCCCAGCTACGACCGCGCGCCGGTATCGCCGCCGGGGGTCTCGCCCAGGCCGGGGGCCGGGCTCTGTGCGGGCCCGCGCCCCGCCCGTACCCGCAGCGCCCCCGCCCCGCCGGCGAGCAGCAGCAACGCCACCACGATGCCCCCAACCACGAGGCCAGAACCGCCGCCGCCGTTGCCCGAGCCGGTGATGTCCGACGGCACGTCGCGCAGTGGATGCCCCGCCGCCCGGGCGATGTCCACCACGCCCCGCCCGGCGGCGCGAGCCAGCTCGTCGGAGTTGACATGCCCGGCGATGGTGGCCAGCACCGGTCGCGTGCGCAGCGCCGCGCCCAGCGGTGACGGGCCGACGTAGCCGAGGCCCTGAGGCATGGCGACCATCAGGCCCCAGTCCCGAGGCGCGTCGAGCTCGCGGGCCAAGAAGCGCGCGTACTCCTGCGGCCGACCGAAGAAGTTGGGCACTGCTCCGAGATCGAGATTGGACGCGACCAGCGCGACCTGGGTCACCGAGCCCCCGCGCCGAGCGTCGGCAACCACCTTGGTCAGCGCGACCTTCAGCGCGGACGAAACCTCGGGCTGGTAGGGCAGGAAGGCATCTTGGCCGCTGATCAACGTGTCAGAAGCCGGGTCGGCATCGGCGCACGCCGCCGGGGCGCCGGTACCGATCAGGGCGATGGCGGCCATCAGCACCGCCAGGACCGATGCGCGCCGGGTCACGCCGGCAGAGGGTAGTCGCGGGAGCCGGCGTCCTTGCGCCTCGCGACGCTGGCGTGCCCTTTCCTCCCGCTGCTCGAGCGCCGCCGGCACGGGGCGGCGCCTTCGATGAGGCGCGACGCCAGAGCACTATCGCGACCCCGTTGCATTCGCGAACCAGTCTCTGTATGTTGGCGCCCACCGGCAATGGCCTGTTGCCTGGCGATCGCGCGACGAGAGAGGAAGACCTTGATGGAAGCTTCGTCCGTATCGTTGCCGCAAGCGTCACGGTGGGTTCGAATCAAGGGGTCGATGACCCCGTCGGAGTGGCGTCGCGCGGGTGGCATGGCTGCGGTCATCGCCGGGTTGCACGTTGTTGGGTTTGGGATCCTGATCCTGGTCGTAGCGCCCCAGCACTTCAGCCTCGGATCCTCTGGCACGTTCGCCATCGGTACCGGTATCACCGCCTACACGCTCGGTCTGCGCCACGCCTTCGACGCTGATCACATCTCAGCGATCGACAACACGACCCGGAAGCTGATGAGCGAGGGCAAGCGGCCGCTCAGCGCCGGGTTCTTCTTCTCGCTCGGCCATTCGACCGTCGTCTTCATGCTGGCGTTTCTGCTGGCGATCGGCGTCAAGGCGCTCAGCGGCCCGGTGCAAAACCATGACTCGACCCTGCACAAGGCCGCGAACGTCATCGGCACGGGGGTGTCGGGCACCTTCCTCTACATCATCGCCATCCTGAACATCATCATCCTCGTCAGCATCGTGCGGATCTTCCGCGACATGCGCCGCGGCCACTACGACGAGGAAACCCTCGAGCAGCAGCTCAGCTCTCGCGGCTTCATGAACCGTTTCTTCGGGCGCCGGCTCAATGCCATCAAGGAGCCCTGGCAGCTCTACCCGGTGGGTATCCTCTTCGGCCTCGGCTTCGATACCGCGACCGAGGTCGCGCTGCTCGTTCTGGCCGCCGGAGCCGGCGCGGCCGGGTTGCCGTTCTACGCGATCCTCTGCCTGCCGATCCTGTTCGCTGCGGGTATCTGTCTGCTCGACACCATCGACGGGTCGTTCATGAACTTCGCCTACGGTTGGGCGTTCTCCAAGCCCGTGCGCAAGGTCTACTACAACATCACCATCACCGGACTGTCGATCGCCGTGGCCCTGTTCATCGGAACGATCGAGCTCGTCGGCCTGCTGACCGACAAGCTCCACATCAAGGGCTCCGTCCCCGACTGGTTCCAGGCCTTCGACATCAACAAAGCCGGCTTCATCATCGTCGGTATGTTCGTCGGGACATGGGTGATCGCCCTTGCCATCTGGCGTTTCGGCCGGATCGAGGAGAAATGGACGGCGGGCATGGAAGCCGCGGCCAGCGCCAAGGACATCGCCAACCTGGAGGGCATGCGCCGCCAGTAGGGCGTACCCGCGTCGCGAGGTGGGGCACCCGTCCGCGCGCCGGAGACAGCCGCCGACGCGTGGGCGCGAGGGCCGACACCCGAGCCGTGGGTCAACGGCCGCCCTGATCGCGTCCGCACCCCCCACACGTGAACGAAGGTGACAGGGACCGCGTTGCCGGCTTACCCCGACCCTGACCGGCTTACCCCGGCCGTGTGAAACGCAGGGTGGCTTGCTGGCCGCCGAAGCCGACATGGACGACAAACGAATGTCGGGTCGGAACCTCGATGTTGTTGCCGTAGTGCCGATCGCTTTGCCCGGCGGTGACGCCCTGCATGGTGGCCACCGGGATTGCGGCGGTGATATTGGCCGTAGGGGGGTATCTATCTATTTCAGGTAGGATGGGGCGGTGCCTCCGGTCGTGGGCAGGGACTATCCGAGCTCCTACGGGGAGCTGCTGGCCTGGTTCCCTGACGATGACGCGTGCCGGGACTACTTGG
>JAABUY010000865.1_pt1 | contig 46435 bp, 49 predicted proteins | sample 5560271 | NCBI WGS metagenome assembly JAABUY01 (sample SAMN10711886, study PRJNA513374) | rock metagenome | isolation source: Antarctica rocks | place: Antarctica: Victoria Land, University Valley
AAGGGGAAGAATGGGAAAAGGGAGCAAAGAGGGAAAGAGGGAAAGAGCCGAATGACTCCGGCGTCTGTGTTGGGCAGAGATCTGAAGAGGGAGACGATACGAAACCAAGGGGCAGATGGAAGGGGGAAGGAGGAAGCCTTCGTACAGGACCAGTCGACTCACCATCACCGACAACTGCATACAGCTCTCCACTCCCGTACACTCGAAAACAGCATCGAACCCCTCGTCCAGTCCCTCCACAGACTGCACCACCTCACTCCCCCTCAACCCCTCCCATCCCGTCTTCGCGACCTCCAACGCGTCCAACCCGCTCACCCTCGGTCCTTTGGGCAATGTGTGGATGCCGGTCGCCCAATCCATCTCTTTTGCGAAATCGAGTTTACCTTGCTCGATGTCGACTGCTATGACGGTGGTGCAGCCTGATGCGCGGGCGAGGGCGCATACGAGGAGGCCGACTGCGCCGGCGCCGAGGACGAGGATACGTGCGCCTGGGGTGAGGTGCGCTCGGCGGAAGGCGTGGAGGACGACGGAGAGGGGTTCGGCTAGGGCGGCCAGGGGGAGGTCTAGCGTTGGCGGTAGTCTAAGCGGTCCATTCAGTCAGGATCCATTCTCATTGTCACATGGTGAGAAGGTGTGGCAAGAGTTTGCGGTGGGAGTGTGTGGTGGGGGAGCATGAGGAGAACTTGGACGTACTTGTGGAGCAGGTCGACCGGATGACACATGAATTCACAAAGCGTCCCATCCAAATGCGGGAAAGTCTTTGCGGAACTAGCGAACCTCATCTGGGAGCACAGATTGTACCTCCCGATCTTACAGAAGCGACAAGACTTGCAGTAGACTCCGACCTCCAAGGCGACGCGATCGCCTACCTTGAGGGTGCAGGTTGGGGGGAGGTCGGGGCCTAGGGCGGTGATGATTCCGCAGGATTCATGGCCTAGGACCATGGGCGCTTGGATCTTGAAGGCGCCGTTCGCGCCGTGGTTGTAGTAGTGGACTGCGAAGCGTCATGAGTACGGCTCGACAGTCTGGCAGGCGCAGAGGGATGATGAGGTGGATTTCACGGGCCAATGGGCTACTCAGGTATTGACGGAATAAAAAGGAGGGTGTTTGGTGTTGAAGGGAATTTGAAGTTAGGGACTGGAATGGTTCCTCACTCACGGTCAGATCCACACAACCCCGTCACGCCGACCTGTATCTGCGCCTGTCCAGCAATCGGAGTAGGGATAGCTCGCTCCTCCTATCAAACACGACGTCGTTATTCCGGTAGCTCCGGATGGGGTCCGCTCCGAGTCCACTCACAATTCGCGTATCGAGCGGACCATGGCATACGACGGCGAGCTGGGAGGTCTTGCCATTCGGTTTGGCTGCGAAAGATGTCACTGTTCCTGTAGGTGCGGACATGATGCTAAGGTCAATCTGGGCCTGAGAACAGGTTGTGTCTATTCAACCTGCTCGACCTGCAAAATAGAGCACGGCTATGAGATCCGCCGGACATGTGTGTTCCGGCTGTCCGGTCCGGAGCGGAGCCGGATAAGCCTCGGGATGCCGGAGCGTCTATCGCTAGGACGCGACAAATGCATGGCCTAGGCTTAGGCATGGTACAAGACTAGGACATCCCAAAAGACGGCGCAAAAAGGTTTACGCCGGAGGACCGGTATGACCAGGAAGGGATCGGGATCATCATCGGAATGAATCACCTGGTACCGGGTGATGTGTACTCTAGCTCCAGTTGCCGCTTAATACCGTCCAACCGACTCGCCAAGGGGAGAAACACTCCATGAGAATCCCTCACTACAGAGACTCATCAGCACCCGGAACACACACGCGGTCTCACAAAACTCACAATTGCTGCTGCACTGTTTGCGACAAGTGCGAATCATCCACCACCGAGTCAAGGGGCAACTCCGACGTGAACTCCTCATCGAAGTTTGACGTGTCAATTGCGCTCGCCTTGATAGACATCATGAGCTCGCGTTCTCGCAATCTACAAGGCACTCACAACAGCCGGCTTGTAAGGCGGCGGGATTGCCTTCTGCCACAACTTCTTCCAATCGATATGTCGGGGGAAGAATGGATGGTTTTTGATATCCTGGGCACCGCGGACGCCTAGTCGCCGCGCCGGGTCCCGGTCGAGCAGTTGTGTAAGGAGCGACCGGGCCTCAGATCCGACCTCTTCGGGGAAGCGGAGAGGGTCAGAGAGGATCTTGCGGTACATCTCATTGGTGTTCTCGTCATAGAAGGGGGGAAGACCGGTGAGCTGGGCATTGTCAGCAAGGACCGCAAGTCACGAAAAGCAGCTAACCATCTCGTAAAGGAGGACGCCGAGGGTCCACCAGTCGACGCACTTCGTGTAACCGTGTCCGGCTAGCAGTTCGGGGGCGAGACTACAATTGTCAGTGCGGTCCAATCTTGAAATCGGAAAGACCTACTATTCTGGTGTACCGCAGAAGGCTAAATGACGGTTGTAAGCTGGGCTTATTCGCGTTGATATGCAGCGACGTACTATTTGTGGTATCCGACGCAGACATGTTCAGCTTGCACAGGCCAAAGTCGCACAGAGCGATGTTGCCCCGGTAGTCGAGCAATATGTTTTCCGGCTTCAGATCCCTGTTCAAAAACGATAGTATCCGGCGCTTGTCCGTTTTGTATTTGACTCACCGATACACCACGTTGAATCCGTGCAAGTGCTCCAATGCCAACAGCAGTTCCGCCGCATAGAATCTCGACCTCGTCTCGTTGAACTTCCCCTCCCTTTGAAGATGATGGAACAGTTCGCCACCGTTGACGAATGCCAGTACGAGGTAGAGTTTCTCCGTGGTTTGGAAGGAGAATTTGAGGGGGACGATGAAGGGGCAGTTGACTTGGGCCAGGACGGTCCGTTCGGCCAGAGTGTGAGTGACTTCGGAGCGCGAGACGATGTGGGCTTTGCGGATGGTCTTTAGGGCGTATATCCGGAGTGTATCGCGTTTGCGGACTTGCATGACCTGAGCGACTTCAACATGGTTCAAGGATGCATAATGAGGGGCTGGCCTTGCCGAAGCTACCTTTACCGACGACTTTGAGCAGCTCGAAACTGTCGATAGTCAATGGTCCCTGCAATCTTGTCAGCGCACACTTTAGACAAGAAGGGAACTCACCTGTGCAGGCTTGAAGGAAACCTGGATATGGATAGCCCCTGATCCCGCCTGCAAGGGCACCCACTCGTCGGTCAATCGCTAACCGCACAGGGTACAGGGTGCACAGTCAGGAAGCTACCTAAGCAGCTCACATGGTGACTCACCATACTCTCGAGATCAGGTGTGAACCGAATTCCACCCAAACACAGATCCGAATTCCCCATATCCGCCCCCTGCCCACCTGCCTTCATCTGCCCCTCCCCATTCCCACTCCCATTCCCAGCCGCCGAGCTAGGCTGCGCCGTTCGCAAATACGTCGTCACCGAGATCTCACTGATTCTCGAGACATCAAACGTCGCGCTATACATCCATACCGGTGAACCCAAATCTCCACCGAGGGCGTCGACGAGGACTTCGTTCTTGTCGAATTCGAGCACGACGTAAGGGAGCCACCAGACTTGTCTACGCTGGACGGAATCTCGGTTGTTGCGATTAGGATTGGTCTGGACGCGTGGGGAGGATGAGAGGGAGGAGAGTGAGGAGGTGGGGTGGGAGGAGAGTGCGGATTGTATAGGTGCTGGTACGGCCACTGCAGAAGTCAGGTGCTGGTTCATGAGTCAAGCTTGATCGACGTACTGCCTTGAGGTAGACTAAGGCCTTTACCGGCTGTGACACGGATCTTCAGCATCCCACTCCGCGGCACGGGCGGTGTGCTTGCGCCGGGGGCATCGGGATGAGGGTTACCGGGTGTAGGTGTGGTCGATCGTGCGCCATCATGTGTAGGGGTGGCGGCATGACTCCGAGAGGAGAGGAGGGAAGAGGACGAGTCTTTGAGCTCTATGGAATTTAGAATCAGCAATCTTGTCGCAACGCATCTGCAGAACCGCGACAAGAGGAGAGGATTGTCGAGGAGACGATCTAACATCGTTCGACGCCAAGAGTCTACATGGGGCGAAGTCAGGTAGATGGTTGAGGCTCACTCTTCCCGAGCTTCCAAGACATCTTGGGACGCGCTTCTCTATAGGTCTACGGCCTCCTTCTCGATCGGCGAGGCGGAATGTTGACGAAGCCGAGGTCGGGGCCGAAACAAGCAGCACTGATTATGGCGTTGTCAGGCTGACAATGGTTGCGGAGATAGGAAGGATTCAGGTGGTCGGCCCTGGGGACTCTGGCAGGGTTGTGGCCAAGAAAGCGCTAGTGGGAGGGAGAATCGGGGACGCTGAAATATCGTCAACAGTAGTTGTCAGCAATGAGGCCCGAGCGCGCGCCCCGCATTCGTGAATGAAGCGGGCGACGTAATCCCGTTTGTGGCATCGACATCTCAGTGCGGCGGGGACCTATGATCGTCTCTTCCATGCTTGATCCACGCTATATCAACAACGCAGCAGAGCGACCCTCTCAGTCGCCTCTCCTCCTAGTCCAGCTCACTCTCCTTTCCCTTCCGTCTGGACTTCCGCTCCGCCGATCTCCGTGTCTTTCGGGCGACCTCCCTTTTGCGCCACGAATCCCCATCCCAGATCCTCCGCCCCGCCAGCTCCCTCCTCCAGCAAATTCCCGATCACCACCTCGTCCAGCTGCTCCACCTCGGAAACTCTGCGGTGGGAGCGATTCTCCTTTCTGCCATGCTCCTCGTTCAGACGGGTGAATTTCGCGCTCTCGAGGCTGTCTCTCTCCCCATCCAAAGCTCTTCGCTCCAGGTCCCGTGACTCCAGGTGCTGCGGCGACTTGGCCCATCCTCGGTGCCCCAGCGGGAATCTTCGGTTCCGGGATATACAAGCTCACGCTGAGCAGATCACCGGTGATGAAGCCATACTCGTCCAGACTCTTCTCCTCGATCTTACGTCCGCCTCGTTTAGGTAAATCGGTGTCGTCGAGCTCCATATCCATAATCGCTACTGCAGGTTTGGAGTCGAGGACGGTCGCCATGAGGTCCCGGCCGGTGAAAGAGACGAGATCGCGAGAACGGTATAGACCACGTTGGGAGGCGTCGACGTAGATGTGTCGAAAGGAGAAGCGGGCGAGGGGGGATCGATAAGGTGGGGGGAAGGAAGGGTAGAGGAGTTGGATGAGGGAGGAAGGGGTGGAATATTTCCTGAAAAGATCGTCAGCCGTTGTCGGACCATTCTACGATGATGAAGAGGAAAGCCGTTGACGTGAGGGGAGGGCGTACCATCCATAAGCTTGAAACTCGTCGCGGATGGGAAAGTTGCCGTCATCAAAGTCGAGGAGCGGGACATGTTTGCCTTTGGTGACAAAGATGCGGATCAGAAATGGGCAAGCCTGTATAATATTGTCAGCGCATACAATCTCCGTGATCACTCCTAAATCTTGGCCGAGTAAGGGGGAGGTGTTCGGACCTGCTATGCAGCTCGGGTATCCCCAAAGGGGAAGAGGGCAAATCAGGTGGTAATCTCACATTCTCAGCACCGTTAGCCTCAGGGCTCGCTCGCCGATTATTGAGGGAACGCGAGCGGGAATCGGTGATTGACCTCGACCTCGACATCTCGATCGACCTGCTGAGCACTGAGGAGGATCGGTAAACATGAAGTGACAGGAGGATCGATTGTTCTTTTCCGAACTTTCAAGTGCGGGGCTCACATAGGTTTTTGCCGGAATTACGAATCTCCCCATCTCAGTCAAATCCATACCTGGCACATAGCAAATATCACAACAGGCTCGCTATACATGATATTCACATCGCCTGAATGAAACATTCCCGAGCTCAAGAACGCTTCTCTCCGGTCTATCTCCTCCAACAGGGTACACATTTCGATGCTCCCTCACCTGGTCAAGTCTTCGAAGCCTTCCCCACTGTGATCTTTGGAATGTCCGAGTCGGCCGAGCCAGACTCCTGGCACTGCGACTTCCTCTCATCGAAGTTTTTCTCCCTCTTTCTATTGTTCTCGGTCAAGTCCTCAAGGTCACGACTGTTCTTAGTGAGACTCCTCCTCCACCGCTTTGAACCGTCTGGGGAACTCGCCTCCGACGCCTTGAAGTGGTCAACGAGACGCTGCGCTTCGAAGAGCCGTCCATTGTCCCACATGATATCAGCCTTCCATTTCTCCGTTGTGTCAAACGGCGTGGGTGTGATGGCATAACTTGATGCCTGGCTGGAACCACCCGTGGGCGGTGCTTCCACCTTGGCATCACCGGCGGGCTGAGTTTCCACCTTCGTACCACTACTTTCGAGCTTGGCTATTTTAGTATTCCACGTCTTCGCATCGCCAAAGGCCCCTTGCAACCCCTGGAGGATACTGATGATTGAGTCGGTTTCTGAGAGCGTCAGGCCGCTACCATTCCTTGGTGCCCCCTTTGCAGGCCTCCGAGGTCGTGCTATCGGCACGACCGGAGCTCATATCCTGACGACAGGGTGCATTTCTATTACAGCTCTTCTAGCTATGGTCGCCCTCTACGAAGTTGGCCTAAGTGGCTGACGTTCATACTCGTCTCCTTGGTTGAGCGCGGTGTCATATCGGATGCGTTCCAAGCTGACTCGGTGTTTTGATGGTAAGGCGATTGCAACTTGATGGATAGAGCTTCCGATTTCAAGGGATTCTCTCGATCGAAAGAGTGCGATTCCCGACCTACAGTACGTGATGAGAGAAGCCTCATTGACAAAGGTTATACCAAGCTTCTGTGTCAAGAATAAGGTCTCCCCGCTTCGATTCGAGAATGGCCATCGCATTAAAAGCTCAGGATAGAGATCTCGCTTCGGCTCGATCGGTATCATGGTCTTATGTGTCGTCGTCTTCAACTCCAAAGTCAAGGTTGTGCATGCCATTTGGTCGTACGTATGAAACGGAAATAGAGTCGCCATGTACACACTTTGATACCTCCTTCGTCACAAGCGGCTTCGACTCCAGAACGATCACTCCATATTCGGATTCACCCACTTCAGCTCGTCTCATACCCAAAGCGACGTCTCACATGATTAGATCCTCGGAATCGGAATCACTCGCTATTGGATTCTGCCATGCCGAACCGAGCGTATCAGACTTTGAAACCCGTGAGAAATCCCTTACACAGTGCTCCAACCGAGTTCAGACGTGCACGTTTGCTTTCGAACTGCATCAATCTCGGAGGTCATCTTCTCTTGCGCCCGTTTCAGTTCAGCGAGGGGTTGACTCAGCCTCGGAGAGGTGTTGGGTGAAGAGCTCGAATTGTTTCCTCTAGTCCGCTCTCGGGGGAAACCCCTCAGAGCGTACACTTGGAGCTACGCTCGTAGCAGGTGCTTCGCTGGAGATTGTCGATGATGTTGAGGGCGTCATATTGCAATGAGATTGGGGCGTGGTGACTCCGGTATGGCAAAGATAGATCAATTGCCCCGGTCAAAGATAAGTGAAATGCCCCAAACACGTAGAATCATCCTGGCCCTCTGACTAGCTACTCCGAGTCGGAACAGACGATACTCTTACACTAAATCATCAAAGGGTCCTCATCAACGAGGGTAGTACTAATGCTCTGTTTCGAAGCAGAGCTCTCTCAATATCGCTTTTCAGAGGATCGCCTTCGACACTAAGCAGTAAATGCACATGAACCCGTTTTTGGGGTAGTGGTCTCCCAGCTCATCGAGTTAACGCATCCTTGACGGCAGTTGTGTCTGAGCCGCGCTGGCTTCTGATTGATTATTGAAGTTACTGCATCCAATAAGGGTTACATGAAGGTGGACGGAATGTCAACAGGCATCCTGTCATGGTGGCGATATCCTCCATACAAGATGGGATACGATCCCCTTGCCTGGCTTCGTATACGACGGCCTCCCCATGTATCTCTCCCCGTACAAGCCATACGGTACGCTGCGTGGGGAAACAGGTGGTTGTGGCAGATCCCGATCAGATGTTCCTGCATTCGCAGAAAGTTGCAATGCATTTCGTCACAGGGAGGACCTTATTCGCAGTTTTCGCTTTTGATGAAGATACCGTCTTCATGGCCGCCTGGAAGGGGATAGATTCAATCAGATAAGACACGAAGATCGAATTCAAGGATACAGCTGCATGGCACACTGAAAAATTGCGACGTGCAGTATCTGAAAGCTCAGGGAACTGGAAGTCCAGCCACGAGGGCGTTCACTTTCTGCATGCTATGATCCATGAGACGACGTTGAGCAAAAGTGCAGATTTCCGGACGGGGAGGATTCCGAGCTCGCCATTGCTCTAAAGGTCCTCTTGTCTGGATAACTGCTCGCGTGGAAGACAGGTCCATCGGGCGGTCCCCTCTTTCTCACCCCTGCGGCCACTCCGACGCGACACGTCTGCCTCAACCCATCAAATTTCGAATCCCCTCATGATTTGGGCCTTTCCGCTCCGCTCAGCGCAACGCAGGCATGTCTCGCATCGAATATCATCCAACATAGCTGTACGGCCTCTTTCGAAGCCGAAGGACACGGATCTGACCACAATTGAGAGAGCTCCAGGATCCTGTGTCGTTTCTCAACAAGCGTCTCTCCGACGGATTCATCTCGACCGTAGCTCCTCACTCCTACGCTTTCCATCATGACGCCTCGCATGTCGTTATCATCCGGTTCCCTCCTCCGCCTCACCCTCCTCATCAGCATGCTCGGACTCATCAGCCAAGTCGTACGGGCAGACCTCGTCGTCACCCTATCGCCCTCGACCACCTCATCGATCCCGACAACTCCCTCAACGGTGACGACTTTTTCAACCGTCACGACCGCCTCAAACACAGCGACGTCACAGACAACGAGCACGACCACATCCTCCACCCGCATCTACACTGGCATACCGAGGCTTCACTTCAACCTAGTGCCCACCATGACGGCTTGCGGTACAGGCGTGTATGTGCACCTCTCCTTAGTCATTCCGAGCTGACATTTATTGCAGAATTTCTTTTGGGCTGGATAATGAGGACCCTTCTAAATACCAGATCACACTCCAGATTCTCGACGTCAGTGTCGATCAGGTTATCCCGCCTGCCGACTCCACGTCGTCCTCGACTTCCGCTTCCACCTCCACTTCTGCACCCACCTCCACTCCTGCTTCGACAAACTCCGCCCAGCCCACGACCTCGACCTCCTCAATCGCACTCGCCACTCATCCCTCCCCTACCACCACCACTCCGACCCCCGCCTCCACGACCCCGCAATCGACATCTACCTCCAACGCATTGATAAACCTCGCCACATTCGTCGCCATTCCACTAGTCCGTCGTACCACTCTCCACATCAACCAGACTTTCGACCCCAGGCCCGCCAATGCAGCTTACCATTTGAACGTCACATTCCCCCAGGGGCGGTACTACGTCATCGGGAGTCTCAATGATGCGGTCGGTAGCAAGGGCCAGTCGGCCGTCTTTACCGTCGTGGAGGGGAACGATACTTCCTGTTTGGCGGCTTATGCCAGTGCCAGCTCGAGTCAGACTGCGAGTGCTACGACAAGTAAGAAGGCAACATCGACAGCCGATAGCAGCGGGGCGAAGACAGGTGGAGGATCGACTTCGAGGGGTGGAAATGCCCTTGGGGGAGGGCCGATCGCGGGGATTGTCATAGGGGTAGTTGTGGGACTTGCACTCCTCGGACTTTTGGCATGGTGCTGTCTCCGCAGGCGGCGACGGGCGCGCGGAGATGATGGGGCACGAGCGGAGATGTCGCAAACAAGGTCTGGAGGGCGATTCGGCAATCGTTTGGCGGCTTTCAGGGGCAAGGGCGGAAAGGGGCATATGCAGATGCCAAGCGAGGGCACGAGCCGCAGTCAGATCATCCCTCGCGGATTTGCGCCTGGCGAGGCGACGTTGGATAACGATACTTCGGCCGAGAGGTTCGGAGGATCCCCAATCGCTCTGGATCAACACACCGCCTCATCCTCTCGATCCGGTCAAGATCCCTTCGCGACGGGTCCAAGCACCCCGCGGACGCCGTACGATTACGACACTGCTGAATTCGGCGCTGGCAACTCTCGCAGAATGTCCAGTCAAATCAACTCGGCACCACATGGACCGAGCAGCTGGTCGGAAGGCAATCGACGACCAGGACTAGGAACATATGCTCCAGGCCGGACCTCGAGCTTGAAGCGGAAGCCTGTTCCCTCACTCGGTCCGGAACTGAGGACGGAATTTGAACAGCAGACGAGCGGGACGGAAGTGAGACGGCAGAGCTACCAGATCTTCCCCGATCCTCCGCTGAATCAAGGGGATTAAGGGCGCTGCGAAAAAGCTGTGGTATCATACTATGCATCTGGATACTGTGGTCCTCTCAGGATTTCGATGTTCCAGCCTTCTCCTCGTCATCTATCCGTTGCAGGACTTCAATGTGGTGATCAGCTAGACCTGGAGGTAGGATGAGTGGGCCATTTGAGGTGACGAGGCGATATGCGGGGAAAGGCTCGTATGTCGAGGCAACGACCTACGAGCTGTCAGCTAGTCTTCTCGAGCTCCCCCTGACAGCTGAGAGACACCAATGTGGTAGCTCACCTTTCCGTCCTTGACAAAGACACTTCCTATCAGATCCTCGGTCTCCCCTATCCTCCCAGCAGGGGGTACGGCTCGCTCGTCTGGGAAAGATGTCAGCGATCACCAGCGGGTTTCTGGTAGCTCGGAAAGAGCTAGAAACTCCATGGCAGTAGACTGACCTGTGATGTGGATATACCCGTCCCCCGGTCTTGTCTCCGCCTCAAACTGGATCGTCTCCGCCTTCCCCTCCTCCAACCCCGATCGTATGGCATCATGAAGCACTCCTCTGCAGTGACATTAGCTGATTCACATTCTTTGCTCCCACAAGTGTCGGGAGAGCCTTGAAGCGTCATAAGCAGCTCACAAGAACCTCGGTTCCTGCTGAAGATCCTCCAGCCCCGCTCCACCACCCATCGGTAAGTACCCCAAGATCGTGGTGGACCCTTGGTTTGGTGGATTGGGAAGGAAGGAGAGGGCTATTCGGCCTGGTGGAGGGTGGGGTAAGGGGTGGTAGTACAGGTTGGGGTGGGAGGGGTCTGTTGTGGATGAGGAGGAAGGGGGTTCTTGCCGGAGAGAGGTGGAGTGATTGAAGCTCCGCCGAGCGACATGTCGAACGCAGCGAGTATTACAGTGCGTTGTCAACCGCCAAGCGGGAAGAAGCGGGATGAGAACACTCATGACTGAAGTGAGAGGCGGGAGACGTTTGGAAGAAGAACGAGTAAATATATCACCTCCACCGACGGAAGCAATCTCGATGGAAGTATGCTGGGCCCGTTAAGCTTGAGAAAGAAATGTCAGAAGACTACTCTACTCTGCTTTCGTCTCAAACGCCACTCTTCACGGTTATTCCTTGAGAAGAGTTCAGTCGTTGATGAAGAGAAACATGTCGACCTTCTCTTTTGGTAGGTGATTGCCCATACGAGACGAATCTTCTGCTCACTCCTTTCGCTCAGGTACCACTCAACCCCAATCGAACCCTACTTCCTTGTTCGGTAGTGAGTGGTCTGAAGCGTTAAAATCAACTGAGCACGGCTCACATACTCTCACCCGCGTTCAATCAAGACTCAGCATCGACAGCGTCCAAACCTGCTCTTGGCGGCTTCACCACTCCGAACCCCCAACAACAGTCCAACCAATCGACCTCACTCTTTGGCTCGGCACCTGCAAATCCCAGCACTTCTTTGTTCGGGTCGACGACCCAACAACAACAGGATCAAGCACCATCGACTGGTCTCTTTGGATCAACCAATCAACAGCAGCAGAATACAGGACAGACTGGAGGACTGTTTGGGTCAACGAACCAGAACCAGAACCAGAATCAGCAGCAGCAGGGTGGCGGTCTCTTCGGACAGCAGAGTACGAGCAAACCCGGAGGACTCTTTGGACCGACCGCGCAGCCGGTTCAGGGATCATCACTCTTCGGACAGTCAGGACAGACGGGCCAGACCGGTAATGGCACCGGGACTGGACTGGGTTCATCGTTGTTCAGCAATACTGGAGGCGGCGGCCTTTTTGGACAGCAGACTCAGCAACAGCAGCAGCCTCCACAGCAAGAAGCAGGCCTTGGGAATAGCTTGTTCGCGAACCCCAATCAACAGCAGCCTCAGCCGCAAAGTAGCCTCTTTGGCGGTTTCGGCAAGCAATCGACCTCCAATCAACCTCAACAAGGCGGATTATTCGGCAGTACCTCTCACCAGCCTCAACCTTCGCTGTTCAGCTCGACTTCGGTCAATCCCGCTCTAGGCGGTAGCATGAGTGTCTCCGGATATGGGCAGCAGGCGAAGCAGGAGCCCGATATCGAGACGCGGATGATGGCGATGAGATCTGCGTGGGATCAGAGTAGTCCGGATTGTCGATTCAAGGTCAGTCTCGCCCGGTTCCAAGAGCCAAGGTGCTTAGATGAGATAGCGCGGGTGCTGACGACCATATCATTTACAGTACTTCTTCTACAATGTCGCGGATCCAGGCACGACTGGTCAATATGGTCGACCGGCGGGGGCGAACGATGATGCGAAGTGGGCAAAAGCGATGCGGGAGAACCCGGATCGTACTTGGTCAGTTGGCCGAATGGAATTCGTGACGGGCGCTATGCACGCCTTGATCACGAAGCAGACAAGCTGATATTGATTTCATTTCAGCATGGTCCCTGTGCTGGCGACTGGTTGGGCGGACGTGAGGAAGCGGGTACAGCTGCAGGAGAATGTTGCTAGCGTGCATCAGATGCGAATTCAGGTGAGTCCGAATGTCGGTCAGTTTGGACGAGACAGCTATTTGTGGATACTAGCTGATGAAACGTCGAATGGGCTGACTCCCTTGCAGGAGATCACCCAGGCCCTCTCGCATCTTTCCCAACAGACCTCACTATCCTCCTCGATCCGCCTAGCAGCTCTCCAAAACCACCTCGCCCAGCTCATGCATCGTCTCATTCACCTCGCCGCTCTCACCCCCCGCTTCATCCCAATCCTACAATCCACCGCTTTCCGGACAGAAGAGGCGGAAGTCAAAGCTCAGCTTGAAGGTGTCAAATCGGATCTCGACGGAAAGCTGAAATCGAAGGGCAGTGTCGGACTCGGTACACCTAGACGAGGGGGTCAAGGAAGGATGTTGGGTCAGGTCAACGAGCTTTGGGGTCAGGTGGAGGAGATTCGACGGGGGCACAGGACGCGAGGAGGTGATGGTAGAGAGGGGTGGCTGGGGGACGAGAAGGCTTTGGCGGAGGTCGCTGAAGTGGGTAGCTTCTCCAAATCTTCACGTCCATGCTGGACGGCAGGATGAGTTTAGCTGACCCGTGTGTACCGCAGATATTGGCGACTCAGCAACTCGCCTTGCAAAAGCTTACCGACCTTCTCAATAACGCGCTGTTTGACGCCGACGTCATTCGGCAGGGCTTGGGGATGCTCACGAGCGAGCGGTCGTAGTCATGAACCAACACTAGCATATGCATACAACCTTGTGATGTTCCGAAGCGCTATGTCCGCCAACTCCCGCCTGGTATCCCTATTCGCGCTGCTAGCTGCCTGTACTGAGCAGTCGCGAGTGCCGACGTCCGTGCCCAGAGAATCGTGAGCGCCACAATGAGGAACAAGAGATTTGCAGTCTAATCAAGCAATCAGTCTCCCACCCCTCCGACACCGTATCATCCAGGCTCAACGCTGAAGTGGACCGACAGGATGAGACCCACCACGAACTCCCAATAATCCCTCCTCTCCACACTGATCACCTTCCCACAAGCTTCCCACGCCGGGACCTCCCCATATTGGCCCTCACCTTCCGCCTGATGCGCCTGAGAGGCGGGTAAGCAATGCAGGAGTCGCCGATTTCCGAATGGGAGGCAGAAGGGTTGGTCTAGCTGTACGACTCCCGAATCAGCTAAGCTGAGATGTCTCATCCGAAGAGGCGGACGGCGCTCGCATCTTCACGACGATCCCGAGGGAGCTTGGGGTGGAGTGAGGAGACCAACCTCGTCGGGGGGACAGGGCTCGCATTCCCCGAAGGGACGACAGACGAGCTCTCCGGCCGGGTGAGCGACATATTCGGGTCGTTTGACTCGGTCGCCCAGATCGGATCCAGTCGAGAATGCTCGAGAGTGAGGGGTGTATATCCGGTGTTCGGTTTGGGCGCGGGTGTCGCGGGCGAGGGATGGGGTTGAGAAGAGGAGAGTGAGGAGGATGATGCAGAGTAGCTTCGCGCTTCAGCGGTGGATCAGCTTCAGCGCGGCTTTTCAAACTGCGTTTAAGGTCTTGAGACTGACTGCGGAGGACGATATCGTATTATCATGGTTACGGGCAGAGGGTAACCAGCTGTTAGGAATGCTTGACTTGACATTTCACTTGAACGCGGACGACGTGACACGTGGACGGATCTATCTGTATCAAAAGATGACTCGCTCGCTCGCCATCCTATTGTAATTCTCAACCAAATCGCCCAAAAACCGACACTTAGTCTCCAACGGCCTCAAAATCTCTCAGGTCGTTCGTACTCTCCTCCTCAGGTTTCCGACAAGATGGCCGTCGCAACGCAGAACATGCCCAAGACGCCGATGTCGGCTCCGGGCGGTAGTATCAAGGTGAGCAATCAGCTTCCTCCATCGTATGATCCAAGCTACGTCTATCCAGATGCATCCTGGGCAGGATCGAAGCTGATCGAAGTCTACGTAGACTTACTACCAGAACAAGATCGAGGCTGCCGAATTGGATATTACCAAGAAGACCCAGAATCTTAGGCGATTGGAAGCGCAACGAAATGCTCTGAATACCCGAGGTGAGCTCGCCGTAAGGCCCACTGAGGGGCTGCAATGATGCAACTGTCTCTTCAGTCCGACTATTGCGAGAGGAGCTGCAGGTACTTCAGGAGCCAGGCAGCTATGTCGGCGAGGTGGTCAAAGTGATGGGGAAGAAGAAGGTGTTGGTGAAGGTGCAGCCTGAAGGCAAATTCGGTGGGTCGAGCTCTTCTCAACATTGCATCGATCTCATGCGGTGTACGGAGTCGTCGACTTCTCCCCCGATATCCCTCTGTCCTCGCTCACACCAAATCTGCGTGTCTCCCTCCGTGCCGACTCATACATGCTCCACTCGATCCTGCCTAACAACGTCGATCCCCTCGTCTCGCTCATGATGGTCGAGAAAGTCCCGGATTCCACATACGAGATGGTCGGTGGTCTCGACAAGCAGATCAAAGAGATCAAAGAGGTCATCGAATTACCCGTGAAGCACCCCGAACTCTTCGAGGCGCTAGGTATCGCCCAGCCCAAGGGCGTGCTCCTCTACGGTCCACCTGGAACGGGAAAGACGCTGCTTGCTCGAGCAGTGGCACATCATACGGATTGCCGATTTATCCGGGTGAGCGGGAGTGAGCTGGTGCAGAAGTATATCGGGGAGGGAAGTCGGATGGTCAGGGAGTTGTTCGTGATGGCGAGGGAACACGCGCCGAGTATCATCTTCATGGATGAGATTGATTCGATTGGGAGCTCGAGAGGTGGGGAGGGAGGCGCTGGTGGTGACTCGGAGGTGCAGAGGACGATGATGGAGTTGTTGAATCAGCTGGATGGGTTTGAGCCGACAAAGAACATCAAAGTCGGTCGGACAAGTGAACTCCTTGGCGAGAGCTGACGTCTATTAGGTCATCATGGCCACCAACCGAATCGGTGAGTACATGAGTAGCTGAATTCTTCCGCAGCCTGCTGACCTGTTCATAGACATCCTTGACGCCGCTCTCCTTCGGCCCGGTCGGATCGACCGGAAGATCGAGTTCCCACCGCCCAACCCCGAAGCTCGTATCACCATTCTCAAAATCCACTCTCGAAAGGTGAGACTCCCTCAGCGCTCAAGACGCTACAGACGAAATCCGCTAACTCCTGTAGATGTCGCTGCAACGAGGGATTAATTTCCGGTCTCTCGCCGAAAAAATGGGACATTGTTCCGGTGCCGAGGTTCGGGGTATCTGCACCGAGGCTGGTACGTTCGCGCTCACCCTTGTGCTTGCTGTTTGCTGAGAAGAGGTTCAGGGATGTACGCTTTGCGAGAACGACGGCAATATGTCGGACAAGAGGATTTCGAGATGGCGATCGCCAAAGTGTTGAAGAAGAACGCGGAAGGAAACACGAGTGTGAACAAGCTGTTCAGCTAGTACCATATGCATGCAATCGGTGTCCAGCAGTGTCCAAGGTGGCTCGACTGGGGACTGAGCGGAAGACCCTTGTCATGACTTGATCTCCTCCCCACTCCCTGCACCCCGCCCATCACCTCTCAGCTCAATCCCCTTCCCTCCCCCGACATTCGCCCGCACCCGCTCCTCCTCCACCTGCTCATCTGTCCCCCTAGCTCCTCCAGGATCAGGCGCGAATTCCTCCATAGTACGCATGACCAGGTCTGCGGACGAGAGGAAGGAGTTGGTCGCCAATCTCAATAATCGCACGGTCGTAGCCGCATATTCCCTACGAATACACTTCAGTCAATAGCAGTGAGGTGGGAAGGTCGGGACATACACCAGGAGGTCGTCACCGTCGATGGAGAGCGAGCGGTGGACGAAGGTGGAGTTCTGCTCCCGGTCGACTTCGAGGGCTCTCTTCGCTATGACGGCGTGGGAGGGGGTGTGGAAGGGGATCCGAAGGGATCTGTCCGGACCCAGCTCGTCAGAATACGTTGTGGAGAACAGGAGGAGGAGAAGGGGGGAGGGACGAACACGGTGTGCATAGGATCTCTGGAGGGACCTGCTTGGTCGTGTGTAGTTGAGGTCATCATGCAACGATGAAGGCTGAGTCGATGAAGAAAAGTTGAGTAAGGAGGTGGAAAGATCAGGAGGTTACGTCGCGGTTAAAGGAACGGAATCACCGCTTCATACACCTATCCTCGCTTCCATTGGGTGAAAGAGCCTGGAAGCGCTCCCCTCCAACATGATCAAGGTATGTACTTCCCTCTTCACCTGTGCAGAGTTGATCGAGCGCTCCTTCGACTCCTCTCGTCACCCACCACCTCCCCACCTGCTCACACCTTTCCGACCTAATATCTGGTCGCCATCGCCATCGAATCACATCTCTCTCCCTCGAAGTAGATCTGGTCGGTGAAGAAGAATGAGGAGGCGGCGAACAAGAAGCGGCCAAAGATGACGGCGGTGCAATTGCGTGTGCAGAAAGGTCAATCAGACAGGTTGACGATCTCGATTCTCTGTTCCGAGATTCTCAGTTGCGAGATCCTTAGTCTGACGAGCTATACTCATGTATCATCTCTCCGCTCGCCTTTGCTGACCCTCACTCAGACCTCACCGAACTCGAACTCCCCGATACTATGAAGACGACCTTCCCCGATCCTGCCGATGTCCTGAACTTCACTCTCACCATCATTCCCGACGAAGGTGCGTTACGTCGCTCGGAACGTTCCAGCCATCATCTCAATCGTGCTAATCAAGCTTTGATCTCGTAGGCATCTACAAAGGCGGAGAGTTCAGATTCACGTTCGCCATCAACCTGAATTACCCACATGAGCCGCCAAAGGTGCGGTGTACCCAGAAGGTGGGTCCGCTCTCGTCACTGTTCAGTCGAGTAGGACATGTAGCTCATTCGACGGATAGATCTATCATCCCAATTTGGATCTGGAGGGGAATGTCTGCTTGTGAGCTCTATTTGTCGGATGGTGGATGACGTGCTGATGAAAGCAGAAACATCCTGAGAGAAGATTGGAAGCCTGTATGTCGAATCACAGGGAGGTGAGAGAGCTGATCCGAGCATAGGTGCTGAACCTCTCATCGGTCATGGTCGGATTACAATACCTCTTCCTCGAACCGTGAGTGCCGCTTTAAACTTGTCGAGGGGAGTTGACAGTCGCCCAGTAACCCAGACGATCCACTTAACAAAGGTCTGTTTCACCTCGTAGTATAAACAGTCAGAGCTGACACGCCGCAGAGGCCGCAGAAGACCTCCGGCGCAACCGCGACGGCTTCGTGCAAAACGTGAAATCCTCGATGCGCGGCGGGAGTGTACGAGGAGAGAGCTTCGACAAAGTACTGAAAGCATGAGGGACTGATTGTGTAGATCTCGATTGCAGAGTAGATCCCCATATGAAGCTATTTATCATCCGGTACTACTGTGCTGGGTATATTCCTGAAGAGTCCATCATGCCTTACGTCGAGCTCGAAGCCCATTTGCGGACCTTTGCGAGGCTGTAGAAGAAGGATTTGAAGAGACCGGCCGTGAAGAGGCCTTTGATAGACTGGGTGAGGGCAGGTCGCCGGATGATCTGGCGAAGTTCTGCAGGGCGTCAGTCCACCGTTCGTTTCACGAATCGATCGGAAGCGGAGATGTGCGGCGAGACTGACCATTCTGCACAACCTCACGGAACCGTTCCTCCTCCACGATCTTCCGCCAGAAATCCAGGTCCTCTGGCACCTCTTTCCGGGGCGTCGGGTCATTTGCACGTGCTTCCCGAACATCGCGATCGACCAGTGCTCCAATGGCGGTCGTACGGAAGTGGCGAGCGACGTTGCGGCGAAGGCTGATCGGGAGGGAAGCTAAGAGTTTTGCGAAATACTCCGTGTCATCCGATTGCTGTGTCAAATGAGCTCACACCGTGACAGAGTGGAAGAAGTTGGATCACCGCAAGGAGCTCTTCTCCCCGTCCCGTCCAGTTCCATTGCCCACCTTTCTCCTGACCTTCCCATCTCAGGCCGGGCACCTCCTTCATGGAGCCCTCATATAACCCTCTGAACCCTTCCAATACCCCCTCTCCCCTCACGATATTCTTCACCTTCTCCGGGTTCTCCGCACCGGGAACACTCATCCTCGGATCGCCTGAGTATGAGATTCCCGCGATCTGTTCCCACAGCGCGAGCTCGGAGAAGGGTTGGGAGGGGGGAAGCAGGAGGAGGGACAGGTGGAGAGCTGAGCGGTGATTCGAGGTCAGATGGGTGTCAAGGCTGAGCGAGGTCTGCAGTGGGAGGACCTTGCATAAATCAGCTTGCGGCTCGAAAATGATATGAGCAGCCCACTGGCTTGTGTAGGCGGCCAGCGACATATAAAGTATCCCATTCCTCGAGGTCTTTTCGGAGACATCTCGTAGAAATCACGCCGTATTTCACTTCCTGCAATTCGAAGACCAACGATCAGCGTGATCGATTGCTGATCGACAAGTGCCTCTCACAATCCCATGGATCTTGACCATGGTCACATACCACACTCCAGCGCCCCAAGTTTCCTGCAACCACCCTAGCGCTCGTCCACCGAGGAGCCTTGCGTATAGGGGGTAATGCGAGGGGTTCTGCCCTAGGTTCGTCGTGTGAAAGGAAGCGGGTGAAGGCGTCGAGAACAGGAAGTCCGTTAGCGGTGGAAGCTGAGAGGTGAAAGTCAGCACTAGCCTTGACTGGAGTGTGAGACGGACACCTGGGGAAGCATTAGCCTGATGGACTACGCCGGAACCGTAGGCTACCGCCCAGTCTATGGGAGCGTTGAAAGTGTCGACGATGGGTCGTAAGCGGGCGTGGGCTGTTTGTTGAGCCGCTGTAAGCGTCGAAGCAGATTCAGTGGTCTCGGAAGAGAGGTCGGACTCGAATCTCGCGAAGGCTCGTGACGGTCGTCGCAGGCGGATAAAGGTAGCTTGCGGATGCCGAGATTGGGACACAAGGGTGGTCAGGTAATGTCGGGGAGATGGAGATCGCCTGATGATCCGTCGACGAGAGCTCCTGAGTACATCATAGCATAACGCTGGGATCTAGGCTCGTCAGATCTCCGCTTTGGGACGCAAGCTGGTTTAGCTCACCGACCCGGAGCGGAACATAGCCATAAGCGCTTGAGCTCGACAAGGGAGGAGTCCCTGAAAAAGTCGACGCTGATGGCTACAGGGTGATGCGCTCTTCTAGTATCGCCTTGGTTGAAACGCCGAAGAACGACAAATCCAGCTCGGCACCGAGGAAAGCCACGTGGCAGGATGTCCAGGCACCAGAAAATGGTGAGGTCAAAGAGGAATTCTCGAGATTTGATATTCAGCAAAGACAGAACGAGCTCGAGACAGCTGCGGTATGACCTCTAAACGACCTTTTAAGCGGCGTCCCGAGGATGATGACCGATCGCCAGCTCGAGGAGCGAAGCGGGCGGGGAAGAATAAGCGGGAGCAGACGTATGACACCTACGATGAAGCGATGGACGGTACGTCTTCCGTTTGATGGGGAAGATAGGTGAGTGATGCCGGTGTGTAGGTGGAGTAGAGATGGAAGAGAAGGGGGAGCGATATCGAGATGGTGAAAAGGTCAGTCTGAACCTGTTACAACTGCTTGATCCAGCTCAAGAAGCAGATAGGCGCAGAGATTTTACGAGAGAGCCATCGAGCTGTACCAGAAGGCTTTCGAGTTTCAGCAGACGTACGATGCGGCATACAATAGGTCAGTCCATTCTATCGCTCATCTTAACACAGCTCAGACAGCAGCAGGGCACGAGCACTTTATACCTTATCTACATCATTTCTCCTTCCACCCAGATCCGTCGTTCAACTCTCCATCTCGATTGAGCTCTATCGACTATCGAAAACCCTCACCGATTCATCGCTTCTGCAGATGGATGCGGCCTACAATCTCGCACAAGCAATGACTGACCTAGCGGAAATGCTGGAGGATCTCGAGGGGGACGCGAGGGCCGAGGAGATCCGGCGATTGCGGGAAGAGGCAAGAACTGTCTTGGAGATGGTGTTACAGGGACAAGAGGAGTATCTTCGGTTGACGACCGAGGCCGTGGATGTTGAAGCGGCGGAAGAGGCGGTCGACGAGGTCGAAGGCGGAGCGGAGATGGATATGGATGATCCACCTGGCGATGAGGGAGATGCAACGACGACTTACGAGACTCATCTTCCGACGCCGTCGGCATTGCTCGATACCGCACTCGCGCTCATCGATATTCACCTTTCATTATGGGAGTCTACAGTTCCTTCTCGTACACCCACGAATTCTGAGCAATCAGTCGTCCGGTCCGTCCTTGATCGAGCGGCAGCCACTACTCCTCCAGGCCGACAAGCGGAACTCGACCTCGCCGAGATAAAGGTCCTTCTCAGTATGGACGGCATCGTTTGGGACCTCTTCAAGTCCGAAGCTCGAATAGGTACAGGCGTGGAGAAATCGCTCGAAGGAGCTGTAGCCGCCTTGGAAGCACTGCTCACGAGCCTCGACGTTTACCCGCCAGACGAGCAGACCGTCCGAACGGACATCCTCACCACTCTCGCGGACACACACTCCACTATCGCCAGTCGACTCCTCTTCCTTACTCCTCAACTGCCGCCTGGACCGTCACCACTAGCGCAGCAAGCATGGTTCCACTTCTCGCAAGCGGTTACACGGCTTTCAACTGCGCTGGATCTACCCACGTCCGCTTCGACGCCAAGATTATTCAAGACGAGTGTCTTGCTTTCCCTGTCGAAAGCGAGTCTGTCAAGAGCGAAATTGGCGGAGCTCAATGAGACGGCACAGCGCAATGCCTCGCAGCTGATGGAGAACGCCACGACCTATTCCGCTAGAGCGAGTGAAGCTTTGGGACGGAACGCGACTACACTGCCGTATCCAGCGGGTTGGGTCGCCGAGCTTATCGCGCGGAATACAGCGCTTCAGCAACTACGAGTGTGTTTCTACGGCTCAAAACCAGATCTCGTGGCAGATGCAAAGGAGCGGTACGCCTCCCGTGCGGTTGGAATCTTGGAGCGGTTGAAAGGGGTGCGAGACGAGGAAAGGAGGGTGAGAAGCGCTGACGTGGAGAGATGGATTACGGAGATTCAGGAGGAAGGCGGGATGGAGGATGAAGAAAGGGAGTGGTGGAAGGAGGTCGCGGCGGGTTTAGGCGAGTAGGGAGGGACCTTGATCTGCACCTTGGATACCTAAACATGGGCCTTTCCGAGGCCGGAGGTGATAATAGAGTGTACCATCTTTGTTCCTCTGATCCGCGGTCTGAAAGGGAGTCTCCTTTGCTCGAACCTTATTCGGAAGGCATTTCTTCTTTCAGTGCTCGCTTGACAGCGTCTGGAAGTGCTCGCTTCGCGTCCAGCCGATGCCAGTGCGGAAAGGACTTTTCGCTTGGAAGAGGTCACTCCTTTCATGAAAGAAGTACTTGGTCAATGCATCGGGTGAATCCTCAATATTGTGGACTGTGCATCTAAACATGTGGGATACGATGCTTGCTGATCGCGTCCCATGTTTCCCGACCAAGGACCGAGAAACGGTATCCGTAGATCTCTGGACAGCCTCGGTCGACCGCGAGGGCCTGTTCTCTCGAGCATGCTCAGTGAATCTTCCTGTTCCTGTATGGCGGACCCGCCGACGATGTAAATAGGTAGCGCACCTCCTGCGAATCGCAGGGATGGACAAAGCGCGGTCAGCGGAGGGACTTGTTGCGGTGTGCGGGTACATCTCGAAGAAAAGGGAGAGGGGGAGAGGGGATGAGGAGATCACCAGGAAACTCGCCGCACTCCAGGCGATGGTGGGTCATCGGTTCGTGCGGAGGTGGCACGCGTTGATGAGATAGGTACCGCCGGAGATGGCGGAAATCTTTGCGACGGGTCGAGTCTACTCGCTTCGCGAGTAACGATCAGCTGACCCGTTTCTCTGGGTGTTGCAGCTCGAGGACAATCCGGTCTCCCACCGGTCCCTCTGCCAGAACAGCCAGAAGGAGTCAAACGACCGGTCATTCGCCCATCGACACCGATATCGACCGCCGCCATTAGTTGCACTCTCCCACCGAGCGCACCCTCCTTCACCACCAGCAACTCCTATGTCAACACCGCCTACACCAATACCACCTTCAACTCAAATGGCACGCCCGTCACGGAGCTCTTCTCCCCCTTCCCAGATACCCCATCAACCGATCGCACCTCCTTCACCTGGTCTGAGGATAGTGAATCGTCCTTCTCCGCTCCAGCCCCGTCGAGCTTTATCTCCTCACCTCCATCTGACTCTGGGGTGAGGCAATCGGATCAGGACGTCACCAATCCGGTGTCAAGACCGATCGATCTTGATGATTTCCCCGCACCACCTGATCGTGGCGGGTCGGACTTGTGGCAATGGGATGATATGTCGAGCGACACTCGCACCATCACGGCTGCAACACCGTGCATTGGCAGTGTTGACGGTGAAAGTGATCGAGGTTCAAGGATGTCTGAGGTGCGAAGCGTCCGATCAATCCACGTTCAAATTGATGGACACGCATACAGGATTGTAGTGAAGGCATCTTCGCTCATGATCGGATTGTCAGGCGGGATGGACCGACAGCGGCGAGTATGATCAGAGATGCCTATCTCGTGAGCTGTCAGAGGACGGGTACGAGGACACCCTAATGCACGGGGCAGCGAGAAAACGTATGGAATGGCCAGGTCATTGACCGAGCAACCGGAATTACGGGAAGAAATTGGAGGATCAGTAGGGTTGAATCTCGCCACGAATTGCTTGATTTCGATCAGTCTCGTCGCCCTCTATCGTATCTCTATACTCAGAGAATCGACAGTCAGACTTATCTAGTCCATGATAGATCACGTTGATGCACGGATGTGATCCACCGCTTCAGTCCTCTGGCATCTCGGCTTCAGGCTGATCCAGCCAACCCAGCTTCCAAGACAGGCGATTCAGGAACCATCCTGACAAACCCCACGCCTCGAGCTGCGTTTCCTCCCCCTGACCTTGGTCTGACACGATTGGACAATCGCGGACGAGATCACCGACTCGAACCTTCCAGTATGGTCGACGTGGATCGAGGCGGAAGTAGTGGACAGCATGCCGGGAAGGGTCCGTCAATGCTGAAAATGCTAGCGGGAAGATGGCGGAAACCTCTGCTGGTGAGGCTCGCAGGAAAGACAGGGGGTACGAGGGAAGTGGGCTGGTGGGTGAGGCTGATCGCAAATGTTCGGATGAGGAGTGGACGAAGCCCTATACGAATGAGTGAATCAGTATAAGCCAGACGTCGAAGGCGAGAGATCACTCACGACGAATGGCCAGACTCGTGATCGGTTACCGAGACTGTACTCTGGTTCCATCGCGCCGAGTATCTCGACGTTCTCAGGCGGTAGGACGAGCTCTTCGTTCGCTTCTCGAAGAGCAGCGGCGGTGAACGATGGATCTGACTGCCGCGCTTCAGCTTGGTGTGAGAATCCGGTCAAAAAGAGCTCACTGGATCGACCTTGCCTCCTGGGAAGCTATTCCGGTCAGCAAATGAACAGAGGTATTGGGTGCGAGGGGGAGCCTCACCTCACCTGACTTCACCGGCATGCATTCTCATCTTTCTCGCCCGGACTTCCAGCAGGATACAAGGCTCCTCGTCCAAGTTCATGAGTGGGATGAGAATGGCGGACTCGGAAGGCGTTTTCGACCACATGACGGAATGAGGAGGAGGAAAGGATTCCGAGAAGGATTGCAGTGGGTGGAGGAGGGATTTGATGTGGTTCAGGGATTCGCGGGTGAAGGGAGGATGAGAGGAGGTATGAAGTCTCCGAAGTCGCACACACTCCGAGTACGGTATGCTCAGTATAGGCCGAAGTGTCATCTTGGAGCGGACGTCATGTCAAGTCCAACCGTCAAAAAGGATGGTTGGACTTGAATTATGAGCGAGAATGTGATCAGGGGAACAATTTACCAAATACGAGGTGGTACAGGAATCCCCATCTTGTGAAGCCAACCAAATCCATTCTGCTCCCACGGACAATCCTACACATCAAAGTCAACGGTCCCAGCTACCGCCCACACTGAGTTTCGCTACCTTTCGCGTAACTCACGCTTTCCCAGCTTCTCAATGACACCCCCATCTTCCCTGTCGCCCGAAGATCAACGACTCCTCGATTTCCGGAACACGACGAATTTCCGCTCAGTTACGCGCAACGACCCCTCCATAATCGAGATCATCGAGACTTCGGTGTACAGCGTTATATACCATTATGACGAGACCGCGGGAGCTTGGGAGAAGCAGAAGCAGGAGGGACCAATGTTCATCGTCGGACGGTGGGTCGGTCCGTACCTTCGTATACTTACGGCGAGTTGCATCTGGGAGTTGGTTGCTAATGAGGGGCACAGGGATAAGAGCCCAGAGTACGCGCTGTACATGCTGAACCGACAAATGGTCAAAAATGTTACGCTGCCGCTGGTGCCCGGGGAGATGAAGCTCACGGTGGTGGATACGGCTACTCTGCAGGTAGCTCGGCGGGGAGAAAGTACGCTGCATGTCAGGGTCACGAGACAATGCTGATGTTTCCGCGCAGGACTACGCAGAGGTGTTTGGTTTAGTGAAGGTACCGAAGCTGTCGAGCGGTTTCGAGAAACCATCTTGCGGTGAGTCGAATCTCGTACTCAAGCTGGCCTGTCCTGATAATAACGCTAGGATATGTGGAGAACCCACGAGGCGGACGGCAGCGAATCAAGCAGGACCGAGCTCACAATCAGCTTCGCCGGCTTCATCCCCCGTACCAGCTGCTGCGTTGGGCGAGGACGGTCTATCGCGGCTGTTTGCTGGGCTCGTCAAGGTTAGTCTATCCCTCTCTTCCTCTACTGTAATTCTGGATGACAGCGGCCTAGCCTCCCATGATGCCTCTTGTAAAGATCTCGACAACGAAACCTACAGCATCAGAAGATATCCTCCCAACGACCGACGCGATTCCGTTCATCCCGGTCCCGAAAGCCTCCAGCAAATCGCCCCCCATACCAATCACAGCTCAGGCCAGCACCTCCACTCCAGAAACATCCGTTCCTCCACCTCCACAATTACCTTCTCCTACCATCGAGTCACCTACCGCTGCCTCCCCGTTTCCCGCAGGTCAGACCGTTGACGACCTCCTCATGAGCATTGTCGGCGTCACTCCCGCCGCCCCGCCCCAACCGCCAACCGCTCCTATCGGTCAGCCATCGCCCCGCTTTCCGTTTCAGCCCGCAGCTCCTCCTGCCGCACGACCCGCACCTCTCGCCTCACCAGAGGCAGCTCCGCCCGCGCCTCCGCATCCCGAGACCAACTCGAATATTCGATCCAGACCGTCCAAAGTCCGAGATGCTACCTTCGCACAAGCCGCTGCAAACTCTTCTTCCAGTCCGCTCGACGATACTATGTTCGTTCCCTTGCCCGCCGATTCGCCTACACAGTCGATGCCCTCATCATCGACATCTTTCCCAACACCTTCGATCGGTCCGGTTTTGCGGTTCCCCGCATCCCGATCGACGCCGAGTAGAGCAGTTCCACCTGGCACTGGACGAGCACCGAAAGCCTCAATGCTTCACCAGGTCAATGGCAACAGCACCCAAACCCCCAGGACAGCGATGATCAGCGCAACTACCGACACAGTGGCTTCCCACAGCAACGGATTTTCTCATCGAATACTCGGAGGTCCCAACGAGAAGCTGCAGAAGAAGGAGTTTGTCCAGAGTTTATTGGAGCTGATACATGTGAGTGGCATCTTCCCCGCTGATATCGGGTAGTGACTGACTAAAATGCAGACGGATCAAAGCTTCGTGGACGAGCTCTGGGCGAGATACGCCTCGCTGCTGGGACGAGCGGTGCCTTGATGAGAAGGGGATGTCAGGCATCTCACGTCACAGCTCATAGCTCGGCGACCGCCGTATGCATGAGCATTAACATTGAGAATCATCTTCTCCCTTATTTGGTATGCCCCCAGTCGCGTGGTCGGATTTAACCTTTTCCGTCAGTCGCGCCTCGGCTCCATATATCAGGTTCCCATCAGTGATACCCCATTGCCAACGCTCTAGCTCTCCTTCAGAGGGGGCTCGAGCCCATATTCGCCCGACATGTCCCTCCCGATGCACCTCCGAAGCTACCGCGAAAAGGACAAAGACGAGCTCGCGCGCGACTTCTTCAATGTCCCTCTCCAAGACGCTATGCCAGCCCTCGGAGACCCGCCGAGCGTGGTCAAAGCTCGAGGGGTCAGTGCGGCCAAGAAGCAGCAGGGAATGGATATCAATGCTGTCTTGAGTGTGGAGGGGAAAGAGGAGGTCTATGTGAGCTGCCTAGCTAGTATGGAGACGTAGCGGGACTGATAGTCAGTTAGGCGGGGAGATTATCACTACTTCCGCCGTTTCTGTGTTTCATCTCGCTGGATAGAAGGTCGTGTCGGTGTTCCTTGCCGCTGTATACCATCAGACGTGTCGAGCGGTAGGTGACCCGAGCTAAACTTGAGCAAACACAACTGACTGATGAGATAGGCTGAACTCTCGAGCTGGAGTCTTTGCGCTGTCTCTGGCAACCTGGCATGGCATGCGGATTGTCAGTGCTCATCCCTCATCCGCTTTGTTGTACCTGATGAATCGCTTCAGATTCTGCAACTCACCTCCCTTCTCCCCACCGCCGAACACTTCTCAATCCTCCTACGAGACGCTCTCAAAGCACAAGTCAGTACTGCATGTGGTCCCTCGGAGCAGCAAGCTGACAATATGCTCAGCTCGCCTCCATGAAGCAGCTCAAACCGTTCCTCCCCTCCCTCTACGCTGAATACCTCCTCGCCGCACCCGCATCCTCGACAGCTCCAGGAGGAGGTCAAGCGGACCATCTCCTCCTCGGTACCGAGCTCGGCGAGAAGTCTGCTGCGAATGACGGTGAGGGAGACCTGCGAGGCCCTGGTGGGACTGGAAGAGGGGCGTATGAGAGAGGGTTGGGCGAGATTTATGGGTTTCCGGGAGACGCGAGGAGGATGAGGGAGAGGAGTAAAATGAAGTTGTGGAGGGAGTACTTCCAGGGTGAGCTAGATCTTCCGTGATAGCCGGGCTGTATTGTAGCTTCAGCGTCAAGCGAGGACTGAGCTGATTATGTCTCAGTGCATGGGCGAAATCTGACCCGTAAGTCGACCAAAGTCCACCGTCAGCTTGAGCCTGACAAGCATCATTCCTAGTATTGCGGTATCCCCCTTTCCAGCGGTTACTCCAGGTCGGTCTCCCCTCCCGATTACGAGGCGAGCTATGGGAAGTCATGTCCGGCTCCGTCTGTCCGTCTTTGCCAGTGCCGCTGATCTTCCCCGTTGCTGATCGAGAAATTCCAGACCTCCGTTTCGCAAATCCCCAAACCTACTCCCTCCTCCTATCACAGAACTCCGGCAAGTCGAGCCAGTCAACCGACGAAATCGAGAAAGACCTGAACCGATCCTTGCCGGAGTACAAGGCATATCAGGCTGAGGAGGGATTAGCGAGATTGAGAAGAGTCTTGGTGGCGTATAGTTTCCGTAATCCTGAGTTGGGGTGAGTTGCATTTGGACCAGTAGAGGTCGGAATGCTGATGGAGGTAATTCAAAGGTATTGTCAGGCATTGAACATTGTGAGTGTTGGTCTGCATTCACCATGAAATCGAGCTGATGAGTGTTTCAGGTCGTAGCTGGGTGAGCACTGTCGAAACGCATTGGACACTGGCGAGTTGACCGTAGCTTACGGCGTTCTCTATCAGGCTGCTCATGTGGGTGGAATCGCTACGATTCTGTTTGGTGCTGACGTATCTCGCAGATATATGTCCGAAGAACAAGCATTTTGGCTGCTCGAAGTGCTTTGCGATCGGATATTGCCAGGCTACTACAGGTCCGTGGGAGACGTGGTCCGACAGGTCCCTTTTGACGCTGTATCAAGTCCGTCCATGGAGGGCACGCTGCTGGATCAGCGAGTTTTCGAGGCGCTCGTCCAACGATGTTTGCCGATGATCAAAGACCACTTTGTGTCTGTCGATGTGCAGCTGTCCGTCGCTTCACTACCGTACGTCTGTCTCCTCCGACCTCATTTCTAGCTCACTTAGATGTGCAGGTGGTTCTTGAGTTTGTACATCAACTCCATGCCCCTGATCTTTGCTTTCCGGATCGTTGATTGCGTCTTGGCAATGGGCGTAAAGATTCTCTTCCAAATTGGGCTCGGTGAGTGGAAGCGTGCTTTAGCGATGGCGTGCTTACGGAAATCAGCCGTTCTCAAAATCAATGGCGAAGCATTGCTGGAAGTGACGGACGATGGCATGTTTATCAGCCTCATGCGGTCCTACTTCTCCACGATTGGCGATTCCGCTCACCCCAACCACCCTGATCCCCGTGTTCGAGCCATTACCAATTTCCAGGAACTCCTCGTCGTTGCCTTTCGAGAGTTCAACGTCATCACAGACGACACCATCCAGTCCGAACGCCGAAGGCTACGTGCGATCATCTCAGACGAGATCGAAAAGTTCTCAAAGCGCGCCGCAGTACGAAATCTCAGAGCAGTCGGGAGTTTCAGCAAAGAACAGGTCGGTATCATCTATGATCACTATTTCTCGGCAGTGTGTTCGGAAGATGCGGGTCCAAGCTTGCGTCCTGGCAGTGATTCTACGACTCCCCGGACTGGGGATCAATTTGACCAACCTAGAATCCAGGTTGATGCGCAAGGCCGGGTGGAGACCCGGATCGACCAGAAGACATTTAAGGTCTTCCTGGGAGAAATTGCGACATGGGCGAGAGAGGAAGTGGTCACATCGAACGCGTTCATTCAGCGAACAGAGCGGAAGTTCTCGGATCACGAGTTACTAGACAGGTTAGTAAAGTCCTTGCGGGGAGCAAGCGCTAATTAGCCTATTGTAGACTATTCTATAGCTGGGACTCGCAACAACAGGGGACGCTGGCTTTGCAGGACGTGGTACTAGGGCTGGATAGGGTGATATCGGGCGGATTGATGGAGTCTATCGAGTGGTTCTTCAACCTGGTGTGTCGCTCCCTGTTTCACTCGACACCTCGCTGAGCTCAGCTGTAGCATGAGAAGAATAAAGATGGCTTCCTAACCAAAGACGAGGTCATTCAGCTGTCCGAATCCCTTCTGGTAAGCTTGCGTCTCTCCTCTTGGGACCAGTGTCTGACCAGAGTAGTTCATCTTTCGGAATGAGCCTGGAGACATCTACCTGACCGCAGTCTCCAAGTTCATCCTCAACGCATACGAATTTGGCGATGCGACTGCGCCACAATCGAACATTCCCACTCCCGAGGAGTCTGCGCCTTTCAACGGAGAAGACCAAACGGCGTCACATTCAAGGGAAAGGTCGAGCTCTTCCGCAGGACCCCACAATCTGCCTTACCTCAGTGTGTCAGACTAAAACCTCATGTCCCGTAGAATGGCTGACGTATGGCGATAGATCTCGCAACTTTCCGGATGGTCGTACTCGCAGATGAGCTTCTCGAAGGCTTCTTCGGACACGATCTTGCCGCGTCGTTCCAGCTTCAGAAGATGGAGGACGAGGATTACCATCAAATGCACCAGAAATCGGAGGGTCTGCTCGGTGGCATCATGAATCTTGTGGTCACAAACGAGTAGGTTGCGGAGTATCTCCGGAGCGGCCTTAGCAAGCGCCGCGTAATTTCCATCACTGACGATCGCACCACAGGAACAAGAACCGCCTTAATCGCCTCGCAGACGGCTTCGGAGCTGCTCTTGGCAAGCATGCAGAGTGGCGCAAGCCAGCTCTATCAAAAACACTACCCAGCCAATCCCAAACATCCGAGCTCGGTGCTCGCGAATCTCTCCTCACTCCGGGTCCGCAACGACCTCGAAGCCAGTCGGCTGCCTCGCAAATGTCTGTCCAGTCTAATTCGACCATCGGCACCATCGAAAGCAAGTCGCTGGCAGACGTCGAAGCTCGGTTCCGTGAAGAGAGCGAGATGGTACGACATGCGCAGGAAGCCATCATGCAACGGCCAAATTTTGCGATCGACGCTATCGGGGACAGCGATGGGGAGGACGAGGGCGGCGAGGATGATACAGGGGTCATGGACGAGGTAAGTGCGACGGCTCACGAGTCAAATGGGCCTCGAAAAGCACGGCTAACCCCAATTACAGGTCGAGGCATTCCTCAAGGCCCACGGAGATGACGACGAGGGTCTCAAGGGCGAGCAGAAGAAGGTTGCGGCGGGTATGTCTGTAGCGAAGGTTACTCACCATTTCTTGCTGATCTCGATCCGCAGATCTGCTCACAGCGGAGCCAATGGGTGCTGCGAAACCGCGCAGCAATAGTCAGACGAGCGGTCAGTCGGTACATCTATGATATCCCGTATGATGGGGACGGGACCGCAGATTCCGCAGGACTGGTCGATTCCAACGTCGGCGCGGACATGAGATGAGATGAGATGATTCTTGGCTACTGATTAAACCTAATCAAAGCCAAAGCTTTATTTATTGGACGGCATGAGTCGCTAGTCTGAATAGCGATGGATGAAGCATTGCCTATACTCTGGTCTTACCCCAAAACAGTCGACAGGCGCAGTGACGCAGCTGGCAAGGCCAAGAGTTAACCTTTTTAATCGACATCCCGGGTGCCCATGACTGATATGGCCCGACAAGGTTCGATTAGACACCAAACACGACTGAGCAGTAACGCATCCATCGACATTCATATTCCCATAGCCGTCAAAGTTTCGAGGCCCCAACCCGTCTCAACCTCGCTCGGGTCCACCTGAGAAGTATATTGGTGGCTCGGCGCAACAGTCGACGCTTCCTGGATTGGGCTCCGCGGTCGATATGCACGGCCCATGAACATCCAGACTGATGGTCGGGGTCCGGTGAAATCGGAATCGGTCAAGGGACTGTCCTTCACCGAGAACCGCGAGTCCCAGTACAGATTCTGATCGTCAGAGCGGCTTTGCCCTGGTGTCTCACTCGAGAATCTCCTGCTGGACCCCATGGATGAGTCCGGTACCGATTGACGGGTAGGATCGATCGATTCGGGCGATTTCGGTTTCGCCATGTCCAACGCTAGGTCCTGGAGGTATGTCGACATCGCATTTGCATGCCTTCCAGCCCGGGCTTTTCCGATGATCCGCTTCGCTGGGCGACTCAAACATGAAGGCCATTCTGGTCTACGTGTTGGCGTCGAGTCGGAGGGGGCATGCGAGTTTGGATCTGAATGACTGCTCGACTGATACCCTGACGATTGGCTGATCGAGGGACCATAGGACGTCGGTCTAAAGATGCGGAAGCGGGTAGCGATCCTACTTTTCACGCGACTGTATTCGGACTGGAACTTGGACCACCGAATCTTGGATTGCCTAGGTCCGTCGACCTCCGAGTAATTCGGGGGATCGTCGCTGGGTCCGATGAAGCTCTCAAAATCAGTGATATGCGCCGCAAAAGCCTGGCCTTCTGTGGGGGGTATCGCAGGAAGCTCGTACCGCCCTGAGTCTGAGTGGCTTTCGCGCGACAGTGGTATTTTGGGAGGACGAGGCGGTGGGTACATCGAGAGCGAGATGACGACCTCTCCAGGATCAGAGAAGACGAGGCACGTCATAGGCCCGTACAATCCTGTCAGATCCGAATCTAGGTCAACAAGGTAGGGTCTCGAGCCGGTATATCCCCTGCTGGCATCGCTAGTTGGGGGAGACATCTCCACTTCGTATGGATGCACGATTCGCAGCGCTTCGGGTGTCGACTCGAGATGACTTTCTTCACTCGCCGAGACCACCGTAGGTTGGCGCAATTCCGTCGAACGCCCCTTTCGCCTCGAAGGATGCGGTCGATCAGGTGGTGGCTGTGAAGTCGTTCCGCCAGCCTCTGACATCGAGGAAGTACAGAACATCCTAGTAGCTGGGACCATGAGCTCCTCGAGGTCTTTCAATGACTTCCGCCCGGTCTCCCCGGTCTCCCCGGTCTCCCAATCGCAGGCCAACCATCGATCCTCGGGGTCGTCGGGTTCTTCGCTTGGCGGGACCGAGACGGAATACAACAACGACGTCGTTTGCCTCGCTGGAGAGCGATGATATGAGAGCTCGCCACCGGCAGCCCGATTTTGACCCCCGGTCGGATCGGTATCCGGTATCGAGCCGTCCATTTCCGAGTAGATCGTATTCCTATCCTCAACGCCGCCGACGGCTGATTCGCTGTGTGATACGCTCGTGCTGCTTGGATCATCGATAAACTTGGGCCGCATCGGGAGTTCCAGGCTAGGTTTTCGAGATAACGGTGAGACAGGCGATTCTCCAGATTTCGCGAAGAATTTCGATATAGGACTGACTGAATGACCATCCTGCAAGTCGTGCGAGGGTTCTACATCAAATCGGACTGCGCTGACGACCGAGGCTTTCTCAGATCGCTTGAACGGGGTCGTCGTCGCCTTGGACGTGGGCGCGTGCTGCTTCCCAATGAGCGTAGCGATATCGACCGGGGCGACCGACATTTTGCTGTCTTCCTCAGTTGTCTGGCTCACGGAACCAACCGTACCTCCCTCAGTTTGGTCATTGTACGAGGCTCTCGAGGAGATATAGTTCGGCTTGATCGGCTCCACGGTCTCCCTTGTTACTGAACTTCTGATCTCGCTGTCGGAAGAGCCTGTCGGTCTTCTACCGGCTTCCTCAGGTGTTTGACCGGACGGCAAGGCGCCATCCGCTGAGGATTCAGTTATTGAAGACCTGAGATCTTTCTCGCTGTCCTGATGGTCAGTAGTCGTGGCATTTGCGGGGTGGACTACACTGAAGGCCGATCCAGTAGAGGACAAGTCGCACGCTGCGATTGCCGGGACCGCTCGCTGGCCGTCGTCCGCAGCGGATTGCACTTTGCCATCATTCTCATGACCAGGTTTCCGCCATTCAATAGGCTTGAACAAAACGGATCCTCTACCCTCCTCGGACTGCTGGTGCCTCCCACGACGCCCAAGATGCACGGCTTCTTCGACAGACTTGATTGACTCATTCCTCTTTTCGCGTACCGAGTAATATTGGGAATCCTCAGTCAAAGTAGCAGAAGATGCGGTTTCGTAAGTCGCATCTGGACGCGTGCTAATCTCGGAAGCTTCAGGCTGTCTCCGCTGTACGTAATGTTGGCAGCCTCTTACCGTTACCGGACTTTCTGAGGTCACGTAGAGGACGGTAGACTGCGAAAGCTCGCTACTTCCGTCATGCAACGAGGAAGCTTGAGTTTCTCTTGGTTTCCGCAGTCGACGTTCGAGTCCCTTGGTGAAGTGGGACTGTTTCGAGGTTGCAGCTTTCGATCTCTCGCGCAGCCAGGAAGCTGCCGTCTCATGCGTCCTCCCAAGATCGTGCTGACTTTGGAAAATCGGAGAAGACGAGGAGGGTTCTGGCATGTTTTGGACAATTGAAATGGTAGATTGGTTTCAGGGGTAAAGGATCAGCGGTAGAGGTGAACTGGTGGTATGTAGGTGCGAGAAGGTGTTGAAAGGCTGAAGGTGAGGGGATGAAGATTACCGGCGAGCAAGTGAGCTTACTCGTGCATATCACACATGGCTGAAACCGTGAGACACAGGTGGCATACGTGTCTCAGCGTCTAGGCAAGAGGAGCGCAAGACCTAGGGCCCCAGCAAGGTCAGGCTGTCAAAGGAACAGCCTTGACGTTTGAGGCGTCACCAGTCAGGAGAGATGTGTGAGGGACACAATCGCGTTTCATCCACGAGTAAATGTAAAATCGATCGTTAGAGAGATGGGAACAAATTGCTACTCAAAACGCCATGATGTCAGAGGATACGTTTTGCCTGGCCGTCCTGACACGAGCTCTGCCTGAAGCGAGGCTCGGCTATCATCATCGAAATGGAGAAAAACGTATCGCCGGTCCCCTGATAGACCGTCAGTACGCCATGGATCGGTCTCTGTACCCGGCGTATCAGTATGGACGCCACGCGGAAGAAAGCCTAATAAGCCCTGCTGGCCAGACGAGCACGAGTCATGCCCATCATGGATGCACCCAGCGTGACCTTACGGTGGCCATGGTCCCCTCCGAAAACTCCGAGAAGTACCCATCGCTTGACAGAGACGAGACACTATCGGAGTTCGATGTAGGCGTCCGGGGAGTCTCCGATGAGCTTGGCCATTGGCGTGCACGGCTCAGAAACTCCGCCACAGTTGGTTTGGCAAAGGTCGACTTGTCGCAATCAGGGTAGTCCGCGAGAGTCGTGGCGCCGTCTTGTTCCGCGTCTCTCGAATCATCGTAGAACTCGTCGTTGGGAATGCTATCCGAATAGTCCTTGAGGTCAGGACGGATGGTCGCAAAGCAAACTGGGGGTTCGCTTGAGGAGTACTTGGCGCCACCGTTGGTCAGGTGACTTGTTGGATCGACTGATACAGGCGAAGTAGACTTGACCCTTCTCAACGCTCGGTCCTGGAGGTATGTCGACGCTGCATGTGGGAAATGGCGAATGTGGGTGGGGAGCTTACTCTTCACGTGAAGACTGAATCCGGACGTGATTTTGGTCAAGCGAGATTTGCCTTCACTGGGTCCTTCGACTTTTGAGTAAGCCGGGGGAACTTCGCTTCCCGCAGTCGACAGCTCGAAGTTCGCCGAATGCGGCGCATTGGTCCAGATTTCGGTGGGCCACTCCGAGAAGACCGTTGAAGTGAGTCGCTCCCGTCTAGTCTCGCCATTAAGCACGGCATCAGCTCCAAACCACCTCTTATTGTAAATTTGCCACCCCCCGGCACCGGCCCTTCCGAACAACGCCGTATTATCGCCCGTCAGAATAGTCTGAGCATTACAATCGTTGTCTCCGAGAGACTCGTAGGGTGGCGGTTGCGGAGGTCTCGATGGGCTGGAGGTCTGGTGGCTCTGATACGACGTTGATATTTTTGGGGAAAGACGCTGTGGGAACATTGAGAGCGAGATGGGAGACTCTTCGGGGTCAGGGTATACAAGAGCCGTCTCGGAATTCGTAGAGGCTCTTGAACTTTGCCAGCTCGCGCGCGACATTGACTCGTGGTATCCCTGGTGAGTCGGGGTGGGTGGGGCAGAGGTCGCGCCATATCTGTTGCACTCACATGGTGACGATTCGGGAGTAGACTGCACCGCTTCGGATGTCGACTGCTCAGATACCGGATCGGTCTGCGAAGGCGGCCAAGTCTCTCGCGAGAAGAAACCCGCTGAAGGCCGCGGGATTCGGGATGAGAACCTTACAGCGGTACTGGGCGTAGGTGCATGATCTCCAGGGGGTTTGATGAAAAGAGAAGCATCGTTGGCGGTTGGCGGAGCTGTCAGCTTCCCAAGTTCCGCCAATGAATACCTCGAGCTCATGATCGTGGTCCAATCCCCGCGAAACTTAATTTCCACAATTTTAGCACCGGAACCCTCCGTTCTATCACGAAATGATATGCTGTTGTCGCGATCCGGCGGAGACCCGATGACATCTACCTCAGGGGGATTTGGATTGGAATTTTGCACATCGGTATCCCACTCCCAAATCTTCCGATTGCGATTGGTATGCTGGATCCAGGATGCCCCCGTCTGACCGCCACCAATGACTGGATCGGAATGGCCATAGGTCATACAGATCCCTTCATCCACGATACCGTCCTCTTTCGAGTGGTCCGCATCAGGGCTTTGAGGAAGCAATGGATGACTCTGGACGTCCTGCTCGGAATGCAAATCGTTTGGGGAAGCTCCACCCGTCTTGCTTTCGGTCTCGATCAGGGCTCTTTGAGATCCATCGGTTCCTTCCGGCAACGCCTCAGTGTTGGAGAGATCCTTGTACCGAATGACCGTCACAATCGAGGGATTCGATTGTTTCTTTCCTTGCTCAGTCAGCAAAGAGGCGTCACAGGTCTTAGACTGATCTTGCGGTGAAGCTCTCGAATCTCCATCAATCTGTTCGGTGAACCCCTCGGTCTCGGGCGCTTTCTCGGTACCTTGATCCCGTACTAGGTGTTTCAATTTCCACTGATCGAGTCTGGCGACGCGATTAGCCCGAGTCATACCTTTGAAACTGGGTCTTCGGGAAGGGGCGTTGATCGTCGCCGCATCAGATTGAGTGACAGACTGAGGACTGGTCATCGTGCCTTTGGCGATCGTAATGGCCTCACTTGAATCCTCCCGGTCGTCGATCGATGCTAAAGTAGGTTTTGAAGTGAAGACGGTATTCTTGCTACCAGACTTCCGTCGTTTAGCATCTTTGCTTCGTTGAAGGAGGAGCTGGAACCATTCTTGCTGCGTCCTTCCGAGATATCGATCCCTCGAGTGCTGACTTTCACGTACGGAATGAGCGGTAGACTGGGCATGTTCGAACGCGCTCTTAGCCTCTACCTCCAACCGACGTCCAACGTAGTTTGAAACCCGGTCATTCATGGACTTCAACCCCTCTTCAAGCGGTAGCTGTTCCGCGTCGGCCATGTATCTGGCAAAGTGGTGCTTGCTTTGTGGATCCCAAGGCTTAAAGAATGCGGAGCCCGAGGTCCTCGCGGCATCATGATTTCTCTGCTCTTGAGGTCCATCACTCGCGGCAGTATAGGTAGACGAAGGGTGACTGCTAGTTGTGTCCTGGTACTCAGCCTCGGCTGCTGCTTTGTTTAGATTTCGCCCTTGTACGTAAGTATCATACGCCATGTCTCTCCATTGTTGCCTGATTTGGCAGCTTTGACGTTTCGAACTAGCGTAAACTCGGGTCCAGAAATCCTTGCTAGGCTCATCCCAACCCCTGGAGGTCGCGGTGTCTAGTTTCGTCGTATCGTAAGATGTATCATAATCTGCTGTCCCGTTCCGGGACATGGACTCTTGCGATGCGCTCATGGCTTCATTGTGTGGCGATCGACCCCCAATGGATCTCTCAGATTGCTCATCCAAGAGCTGTCCTTGATCTTGTGGAGGCTGACTGTCTGCCGGGGCGGCTTTGGCTTTAGCGTATCGATCTATGCTCTGCATGTCCCATGGCTTGGGTATTGCGAAGCCTTGGACCGCTGAGGCAAGTTGATTGCTCCGCTCCTGAGGTTCATCATTTGCGGAAGTATAGGTAGACTCGGAACGACTGCGCTTTTGCTGTTCAGCCTCGTATTTGGCTACAGCTCTTGGTGTCTCGCGGTTTCGAATTTGAGCATAAGTGCCAAATGCGTCATTCCTCCACTCTTGCCGGATTACGGGATCTTGGCTCTTTGATTCACGGCAGATCTCGCTCCAAGTACTCCTGCTATTCTCGTCCCAACGCCTGGAGGTTTCGGTATCGCGGGTTCTCCTATCGTAAGACATTTGATAACCTGCAGTCCCGTTCTTGGATGCAGGCACTTCCGATGCGCTCCCGGCTTCACTGTGTGCCAGTCGATCCCAAACGTATCTTGCAAACTTGTCATCCAAGACTTGTCCTTGCTCCTGTGCAGGATGCTTGTCTGCGGCTTTGGCTTTGGTATATTGATCCATGCTTTGCATGTCCCAAGGCTTGGAGATTGCGAAGTCTCGGACAGCTGAGGTAATTTGACTGTTCTGGTCCTGAGGTGCATCATTTGCGGCGGTATAGGTAGATTTGGAATGGCTGTCAGCCGTGTACTGGGACGCCGAGTCCTCTAAATTGCTCATGGCTACATCTAGCTCCTCCTTGTGCTTTCGAGCTTGAGCATAGTCGTTGAGTGCGTCAATTCTCCACTCTTGCCTGCCTACTCTGGGCTGGGATCGGTAAGAAGGAGCAGCCCCTGGCGATGTGGGAGCTGCCGGTTCACGCCTCCTCTCTGAACCTTTACCTCTTTCGCGCTCGTGTGTGTGAGATGGAGACGGTTCTGCCATGGTTGTAGGATATGTGGAGCAGATTGGTTGTAGTGAGTGAGCTGATGGAACGGTAAGGTGCTGGAGGATCAAGGATGAAGGAAAGGATGATTGATGACGGGCTAGTGAGTCTTCTCTCTCAGACTTGCCAGATATCGCTCAATACCCTGTGACATGTTGGCTCTGAGACGTGTATCAGAGATCAAGCTAAAGGATTCGGAGGGGCGGAATCGTGAAACAGGTGTTTGCCGTCAAAGGATGAGACTAGACACAGACGGCTGAGACGGTCAAGGGACGTATCGACATGCTGGGTCAAAATATAGGCTCAGCCAAAATCGACCTTTCGCCCACCTTCGTGCAGGATCCCCTTGACGCGATACGCCTTTTTCCTCTTGTTTGGTTCCCAATTGACGAAACCTCATCCCCTTCTGCCAAGCTTCCTTTTTTTTACGACTTTTGTTTGCCGATTTAACGGCGAGACGCAACGAAAAACTACAGAGGCAAAGATGTATATAGGCAAAGCGGATCTACCTTCAGCCATTCGGAATTGAGGTCTACATCTAATAGTCTCTATCCCTCTGCGTCGTCATTGCTACCAATTTATGGTGACGCAACCAGTGCTTGCTTCAGCTACGTATTGATAAGCTCCCGGTAGTACACAAAATATGGATCCACCTTCAGCCTTCTGGTCGTTCAGCTTCAATAATTCTGCCCGATCACTGGAGTTGACCGTCGGGCTCGATACAGCCGCGCAGGACGACATCCTGGCAGTCTGCGTCGGAGTCCAGCAAGAGGAGAATCTCGCGAGAAACTCAGGTACCCCGATTCTGCGCCGAGCGACGACAACACCGTCTGGTTCTCAGACGCATCTGCACGCGAATGCTCGACATCCGGATCCCACTCACGAATCCTGTGAGTGTCACATCGCCCGGTAGCATAGGTGTACCCGTGTTTCGTTATGGAAAAAGCGATGCATGAAACCGACTGATTTAGCCGCCGTTTTATGCCACTGCGTGATCCGTTCTGCTTCCATCCCGCGCGGGTACCTGATAGCATCCGCACTGCTACCCTGAGATCAGCCTACGACTCTCCAAAGCTAGGAGAATCATCGCAGACCGTTATAGTCAATACATCACATTTCGGAATACGGCGACCGGCAATTCAGCAGTAACCTTCTTGATCAGGTTTAGTCTTGCGGTTCCAATCTATCTCTATGAGAATTTGTGATCAACAGATTTCTTCTTTCAGCCTCAGCCAGCCTGTCTTTCATAGTGTTCCAGCAAGAGCCTTGTGCTGTGATCGCATTTTCGTGCCCGTACTTTGAATACAACGTTGTGCGCTCCCACTCGGCAAGTGTCGTGGCCAGGTCGAGATCGTCCCGCTTTTGACGGTATATCTTGCCTCTCCGATTGACTCTATGCAGCAGCCTTTTCATCAGCTTCGGCTTCCAGGACCTCTTGCCCTGGTCGAATCGCGTGCCAGTCTCGCAGACATCCTTAAATTTTGGGAGATGGTTGAGATGATGTTGTTCGACAAGGGGCAGGCAGTGATCACTTCCAAGTCCCGTTGACAAGCATGATTGGAAGTATCGATCGCTTTTCCGACGACTGGTCAGACCCTTCCGTCGTCCACCATAGCTTGAGTACAACCATCCTTTGTCCGTCAGCGGAGGCGCGGTGTATTCCACGTGGCTATACTTGGATCCCGTAGGACGAGTGGTCGCTTCAGGCGCCGTAGGGCGAGTGGTTATGACAGGTGCGGTGCTGGCGGGCTCATGAGGCTGAAAAGATTGACGAAGTTCCCGGAGGATATCGAGCATTGACGGCTGAGGTCGCGTATCCTCACCTACTTCTTCAGACGAGTCGGACGAGGAATCTCCTTCTGATTGTTCGGTCGCCCGGCATTTGCAACAAGAACAACCTCGATGGTGAGGCTCTGCATCTCCGGTATTGCTGGGAGGAGGGGGAATTATGAATCCTGTGCGCCCTTTCGGAGGCTGGGACGGACGAGATGAGTCAAGCCTGGTCGTGTCTTTGGATGAGCTCGGACTCCTTCGTCTGGAAGAATCCGGAAACTGCGTCTCCCCGACAGTCTCGATGGCAACGTCAGATCGCGCTGTTCCGCGCCTAGGAGGAGAATAAGAGCGATCAGTCCCGCCGTACCCGACAGTCTCGATATCTTGAGCAGATTCGACCCCATCGCCGAATCGTGCCTTTTTTCGCCCAATGGGAGGAGGAGAGTGATTGGTTCCTCCATTTCCAGCAATTTCGACCCCGTCGCCGAATCTGGCTTTTTTGCGCCTGGCTGGGGAGTGAGAGCCAGTCCCGCCGTCTGTTTCTCCTGGAGTCGCTTGTCCCTGGTCGAATTTCGGTCTGCTTTCCGGATAGCTGGAATAATCGGCGACCGAGTCCCAGCATTTCTTCCCCAATCTACAAGTCAGAACTTTGATCAGCCCAATGACGCAAATAGTATGATTTAGCTGACCCGAATCCGGATCGTGCTAGGGACGCAGCACCAGACGCAGTATTCCACCCCCGCCTGTACGAGCGATGAGCCGTGTTGGTCGTACCATCGTACACCCGGGACGCGCCATTGCAGGTTCTACTGTCAGGACTTCAGTCCAGATCGAGTCTCGCGGTGGCAGGCTCCAGACTTACCACCAAAAACAGCTGCATTTCCAGTCGGTAGGGGACGTGTCTGATTGCAGGGGAGGATTCTTCGGTGGCAGATATTCCATCCTCTTCTGTAGTGCCACTTCCCTACTACGTAGCGTTTTCGAAGGTCCGGTGGTCTTCAGTCTCGAAGGCGGGAGGACTCGCCGGCGCGCTGAGGCGACGGCCGAGACGGAACTGGCCTCCTCCTCATCATCAGTCATTTGCTCCGAGTCATAATATGGATCAGGGTTCCGCGATTGCGCAGACGAATTAGTAAATTGCACACCGCATTTGGGCCCCATACCCTTGGAAGGGCGACCTCTCGATTTGCGACTCCTAGACGTATCGCGTGATTTACTGAAGGCCAAACCTCTGTTTTTGGGACCAGTTCTACTCGGATGGTACGTGCTCTCCGCTCTACTAGGTGAGCTACGGGAGGTGCGGAGATTCATGGATGGCTTTGGGGTGAACTTGGAGCCACTTCGTGTGTCTTTTCTGCCTTCGGAATCGGATTGGGTGGACGTATCGTGGTCTGAAGGCACGGCCGGGGCCTGGTAGCTGCTTCCCTTCAATATGCCTCTCCTCACCTCGGCATTCTCACCAGGTGCGCTAGGCAGTGTGTCAGGTTGATGCGAAGCAGTACCGCCGCTCGCAGCCGGCCCCATGGTTCCCGTCGGGGTTTGATTACCGCTTGCGAGAGCTGTACTTACACCTATCGACGGGAATAAAGAGGGCGCGCGTCGGGAAGGTTCCGTGCTCTTTACGACTGAACTACTGCTGTCCGGCCGGAAGTACGGAGCCTTCTGCTCCTCTGATACAGGGTCCGGAAACCCAGACCCATAGGATTTGGTGACGATTTGGTCATTCTGCTCTTCATCGGTAATATCAGATCCCAAATCATTGGAGAGGGCAGCGAGTTCCGAATCACTCTCGTCAAGCTGTGAGGCGGTGAACGAAGGAGTTCCGCGAACGACGTCCACCTCGCCGAAATTGATTGACTTCCCGTTCATGCCGCTTCGCTTCGCGGTCTTTCCGACCCCATTGGTCGTAGGGATATCCCAGGTGTCACCGAGCTTTCGTGAAAAGTCGCTATCTTGTATACTGATGGGAGACATCGTCTGGTCGTCCTGCCAGTCACTCGAGTCCCCGACTGATCTCCGACTATCCGCTGAGAGGGGAGATTTCGAGCCGGATGCGCGCTGCTCAGGATCGATCACCGATAAATCTATCTCCGACCGAACAAGCCCCTCAGAAGAGTATGGTGATGCGAGCGGAGAAGTGATCTGCTCGCTTTTCGTCGTTTTCGAAGAGCCGAGGGGATTCCAGGTCGGCCATGATGAGCCCTTGGTCTTTTCCTGGGGATTTTCTTTGTGAGGACGCTGGCGCATGTCAAACAGATTATTTTGTATTCTCAAGTGATTCCGTAGGTATAGGAAGAAATGGATGTCGAGATGATGAGTCGTCGTTGGTTGGGCGGGCAATATGGGGTGAGGGCTCGTAGCGCAGAATCGAGAATCATTCTTTCGGGCTTGGCTTGATTTGGCAGATCTTCCTGTTGGCAGAAAGGAGCATCCCTGTCACATGTTCCAAACCCAAAGGGCGTTGTTCAACGCGCTACAGGTCGTAAAGACGACGTGATCCTTTGATGGATTTGAAGGGGTGACGGGGCGAGACAACAAAAATCTCGTTCAATTGTCGAACCAATGTCAGTGTAACACGTCATGTCATTTCCGCATCACACCCTTCTTGAAGCGAAGCGCTATCAGTCCATGCAATTCTGCATCACAGCAGACCTTTTCTTTTGTCTTGCGCGCCAGAGACATCCTAGTCCCACCAGAAACGGCCGAACCAACCGACGATCCCCGGCTTCTTGTGCAGCGGTGGCTCCGGGTTCGCGTCGGCGATGGCGATGAAGTTGGCGACGGGGACCTTGTCGAGGGGGACGATCTTTGTCTTGAAAATGATCTTGTAGCCAATGTAGAGGCCGATCCATAGCGGGATGGTGAAGTAGTTTGAGAAGAAATCGGAGATATTCCAGTTTCCGGAAACCTGTCAGTGGGTAACCTGGTAAGCAGGATTTGATGTCGAGAGGGATGGGACTTACGAAAACGTAGAACCCGCCGGTGAGGAGGACGATGGAGTTTGCCCAGATCGCGAAATGGGCGATATACGGCTGGAAGGGTGCAGCCCACGGTAATCTGTCTGCCGAGATCCCTTGTTTCTTCATGGCTTGTCGAACTCGGAGAGAGCAGATACCGATAGTGATCCAGACCGCGAGGGTGGATGCGGCGGTAAGATTTTGCAGCCAGCCAAATACAGTGTTGGCGTCGGTATTGAGCGTCATGAAAGCGAGCAGCATGAACAGACTCTGGAAACATACTGCCACCCAGGGGATGCCGAATCGGGTGACACGTCGGAACACCTTAGGCGCCTTGCTTTCGAGCGCTAGAGCGTATAGAGAGCGAGAACCCTGGAGGATACCGTGATTGCCGGATGACCACGCGGACGTGATGATGACGGCGTTGACGATGCTGGGTAATACCTTGACGCCGGCGTTCTCCGCAGCGATAATGAAAGGAGAGGATGCGGCGTTACCGGTGGAGGCTAGGAGTTTCGGATCGTTGGAGGGGACGATGAGCCCGACGATGAAGAGCGAGAGCAGGTAGAAGACGGTCACCCGGACGAAGATGTGTTTTGCGGCTCGAGGCACATTGCGACGAGGGTTCTTGGTCTCCGCCGCGGCGATCGCAGTCGTCTCTAGTCCGGCGAAGGAGAACGCCGCGTTGATGAAGACGGAATAGAAGCCCGCCTAGCGAAAAGCATACTTCAGCAAATGCACCTCGGACCCTTAAGGCCACTACTTGCAAATCTACCGGCAGCGCCTGTGACAAGATAGCCCTCTCCGAATGCGCCTGGGTTTCGCCAATATTGGAAACCAAGTCGGTGTTGATTTGGGACACCACCGAGATCGAAGATGAGACCGAAGAGGATGAGCCCGAGGATGAGCATGATCTTGAGCATGGCGCAGATCAACTCGACCTCGCCGAATATCCGTATCAAAAAGATATTGGTGGCGAAGGCCAGAACTGGGTAGGTAGTCAACAGTCGGTTCCGTGTCGCCTTGAACTGTAGAGTAGGGATAGAAGAATGTAGATACTCACCGATGCAGATGGCGATCCATACACCGCCATTGATATCCGTCCAATACTGCACGATGACCGATACGGCGACCTATTCGGAAGGAACCGAGACACATGGGCCGTAGACTGCGATCCAACCAATTGCGAAGGAGAGTGCTGGGTCGACAAAGTATTCGGAGTGGCGCACGTATGCGCCTGACAAAGGTGCGAGGGCGGAGAGCTCGGCAAGGCAGCCCATCACGCAGATGACGACAGCTCCCATAAAACCGTAACCCTGAAAAGTCATCAGAGCTGAATACAAGGCGAGGCTGAGAGAGACTGACGATGAGCGTTCCAGCGGGTCCTGCACGACGGATAGACTTCCCAGACCCGAGGAAGAGACCGGTCCCGATAGCACCAGCGAGCGCGATCATCTGCACCGTTCTCGTCAACCTCATGGCCTAGCCGTTGAGCCTAAGGCTCACCTGAATATGTCGCTGGCTCAGACCTCTGCGCACATGCTCCGCGCGGATGAAGTTGGGACCAATGCTGTCCGGGATGATATCCTGATGCTGAGCGCCTAGGAAAGGTCTGACTTTGCCTTGCTCTACATCGTCGCTCTCGGTCCGAACGACGGGATCGTACGCATCCGCTTTCTTCTCGCTGTCCATCTCCCGCTCAATCTGCGGCTCGGCTCGCGGATTGATCTGGATGTCGGATTGTGGATTGGACATGATGAGGAGATGAGCATTGGTTGATGACACCTCGAGGATGAATTTCGAGGATCCTTCTGCCAAGGAGGAAGGAGAACAAGAATTTTGTTTTATCCAGGTCAGCAATGTGTTTGCTCCACCCTAGCGTCCGGTACATCGTTACGAGCTCCGCGGGAAGCCGCCCTCATCGTGACACCCCGTCAGCCCGAAAGGACCCAGAGATAAAGAATCCGAGAGTCCGGCGTGTGGGCCGATGAAATTCCTTGGTGGCGTATGCCGCTTTCGGTGCCAACAATCGGTACTGTCTTAATCGGGATTTGAGAACAGGAAGAGATGACGTGTGAGTCCCATTTTGTCGCCGCATCTGGTTTCCAGTCCATTCCTGCCTGCGGAATCACCGCGGCGAGCTGAATGAGACAGCTGGGAGTAGTCCGTAACCAGTATGCATCTACATCTCATACACAGGTCTCCATATGTCGCCAAGCCTGCTCAGCCTGTTCAGCCTGCTTACCCTCATTACGTATACTCAGTCGCGCGGATCCTCTCAATTCGGTCAATCGCGCTCAACCTCAATGCACATCGTCGGTCTCATCGCGCTTCACTTCAACTTCAACGATATCTTCACCGGCCTCTTGCTCGTCCTCTTGGTCGACTTGAAGAAGCTAGCCTCGAAGAATCTGGCGTCGTCGAACCTCGTAAAGCATGTTCCGCCTCGAAGCGTTCCTCCAGCATCCTGGACTCATCGACCGCTGATTCCCCCACGATCCGTTTTGTCCTCTCCAAGTCAGGATCAGTCTTGTACGTACTCATATGACATTTGCTTTCCTCGAGGGATATGTCTCCGAGCATGTCATCCATCTCGGACGCCCACTTCTTGGGCTTCCAGTCCCATCCGTCGTCCGTGGAGCGGCGCCGGCGTGAATATGGTCTGGTCTTGGACGCCGGCACGGACTCGTCAAACTCTTGGACAGTATTGTTGTCGTCACCAAAGCTGACTCCACCGCGAGATCCCCCGAGAGAGGGCGCTGATCTCGCCCTAGTAAGGGTATTTGACGGCCTAAAACAAGCATCAACAGCTGGCAATCGGGTTTGAACAGTCAGGCGGATTTACCTGGTAGATGGTCGGGCTCGTTCCGCCCTCCTCGAGCCCTTGAAGCAGCTTCGAAGCCTCTTTGGCTTAGCAGTATCCGTCATCATGCCGTCAAAGTCACTACGGGTCGGCCTGGCGGAATTATCCACGATGCCGGCAAAATCGCTGTAAGTCCGCCCGCGGTCGCTCTCCTGCAATGCGCCACTCATCATGTATTCCTGCCCACTGGCATTGCTGGACGGTGTTGGTCTAGTATATGGCTTGGCCTTGGCCCAGTCTGCCGCCCAAGTATTTGGCAGTGGGGTGAATGTGCCTTGGCTAGTAGGAGCTTGCGACTGGGTGGGCTGTCCCGATCGCGTGTCCCTCCACTGGTGAGCAAGATCGAGCAGGCGCTGTTGCTCCTCTACAGTGGTCGGCGAGGCATCAGTCGTGTCATAAGCGTGCGACTGGGTGGGCTGTCCCA